>Ga0209379_10000369_pt1 | contig 40929 bp, 38 predicted proteins | sample tdDd001_FD_187124 | JGI IMG/M metagenome (GOLD analysis project Ga0209379, IMG submission 187124) | Marine sediment microbial communities from the Atlantic coast under amendment with organic carbon and nitrate - tdDd00.1 (SPAdes)... | ecosystem: Environmental > Aquatic > Marine > Coastal >... | reverse complement strand
CTTGGTCTTTGTTCTTCAATTTTTTCGAATAAGGTTTGTTTTAGTGTTTTTTTCATATGGTCTAAACTTTTAAAATCTGAAACCACGCGGGGTAATTGGTTTCATAGTTATGTAATGTTTATTGTTTTTAACTATTCTGTTTTCTAATCAAATTTAAAGCACTACCTGCTTTAAACCACTCAATTTGAACATCATTGTACGAATGGTTTGCTACAACTTTATCAGTTGTACCATCTTCATGAGTTAATTTAAGACTTAGTGATTTTCCCGCTTGGAAATCGGTTAGTCCCATAATATCAATTTTGTCTTTTTCCTGAATTTTATCGTAATCAGTTTTATCAGCAAATGTTAAAGCCAACACTCCCTGCTTTTTAAGATTGGTTTCGTGAATACGGGCAAATGAACGCACAATAACTGCCTTCACACCTAAATGACGTGGTTCCATTGCTGCATGCTCTCTTGATGATCCTTCACCATAGTTTTCATCTCCTACAACTATAGATCCAATTCCACTTGCTTTTAAGGCACGTGCCGTTGCTGGAACTTCATTGTACTCTTTAGATACCGGATTGTAAATCGAATTGGTTTCATCATTAAAGAAGTTTACCGCTCCAATTAACATGTTATTCGAGATATTATCGAGATGTCCACGGAAACGTAACCAAGGACCAGCCATTGAAATATGGTCGGTTGTACATTTTCCTTTTGCTTTTATAAGTAAATTCAATCCTTCATAGTTCTTGCCATTCCAATTTTCAAACGGAGCCAACAATTGCAATCTCTCAGAATTCTCACTCACCTCTACAACAACACTCGATCCATTTTCATTTGGAGCTAAATATCCAGAATCTTTCATATCAAATCCATTTGGAGGAAACTCAAATCCTTTTGGTTCATCCAACTTCACCTCAACTCCATCTTCGTTAATCAGAGTATCTGTCATAGGATTGAAACACAAATCACCAGCAATTGCCATTGCGGTTACCAGCTCTGGTGAAGCTACAAATCCGTGTGTATTTGGATTCCCATCATTTCTTTTTGCAAAATTTCTATTGAAGGAGGTAATGATTGAATTTTTTCTTGTAGGATCATCCGTATGACGTTTCCATTGTCCAATACATGGTCCACATGCATTTGCCATGATCACACCACCAATATCTTCAAACTCCTTTAAAATACCATCTCTTTCGGTCGTATAGCGAACCAATTCTGAACCTGGTGTCACAACAAATTCGGCTTTTACTTTTAACTTCTTGTCTTTTGCCTGTTTTGCTATAGATGCCGCTCTTGATAAATCTTCATAAGATGAGTTTGTACAAGAGCCTATCAAACCAACTTCAAGAGTTTGTGGATAGTCATTTTCTTTAACCGCATTGGCAAAGCTACCCAAGTCGTGAGCCAAATCGGGAGTAAACGGACCATTAATATATGGCTGTAATTCTGATAAGTTAATTTCAATTACTTGATCGTAATACTTCTCAGGATTCTGAAATACTTCCTCATCAGCACGAAGGTGCTCCATTACCACATCCGCTATATCAGCAACCTGCTCACGTTCTGTATGACGTAAATAATTACTCATATTTTGATCGTAAGCAAAAATAGAAGTTGTTGCACCAATTTCAGCTCCCATATTACAAATGGTTCCTTTACCTGTACATGACATGGCATCCGCACCTTCTCCAAAATATTCCACAATAGCACCAGTTCCGCCTTTTACAGTTAGTATCCCTGCTACTTTCAAAATCACATCTTTTGGCGATACCCAGCCACTTAATTTTCCAGTTAACTTTACACCAATTAGCTTTGGCATTTTAAGTTCCCAAGGCATACCAGCCATAACATCAACAGCATCGGCACCACCTACACCAATTGCAACCATTCCCAATCCTCCAGCATTAACAGTGTGTGAATCGGTCCCAATCATCATACCTCCAGGGAATGCATAATTTTCAAGTACAACCTGATGAATAATTCCGGCTCCTGGTTTCCAGAATCCAATACCATATTTATTTGATACAGATTCTAAGAAATTATATACTTCGTTATTTTGTTGTTTGGCATCGGCCAAATCCTTCTCTGCACCTGTAGCTGCCTGAATCAAATGATCGCAATGCACAGTTGAAGGAACCGCAGCCTTTACTTTTCCCGCATTCATAAACTGAAGCAAAGCCATTTGAGCAGTAGCATCCTGCATTGCAACTCTATCGGGAGCAAAATTTACGTAATCTTCTCCTCTTGTGAATTTCTCTCCCTTTTCTTCTACAGACAAATGAGAATACAATATTTTTTCACTAAGCGTTAATGGTTTCCCCAGAGTTTTTCTGGCTTTATTCACCCTATCGGGCATTTTCTCATAAACAGATTTTATCAAGTCAAAATCAAATAGCATGTTCAATGAATTTTTGATTAATTTTTATTTTACTACACTTCATTACAAAACCTCAAACTTGAATTATCCTTTTAAAAGCATATTATTTTCGGATTTATCGATCTTTTTATGTCTTTTATTGGTGTAGCGATACAAATTCGGATGTTTTGTATTCCAGATATTTAGCAGCTTTCAGGATTTATAATCTGATGTTAAATATCTTTAAATTCAAATATCTAAATATAATAAAAACTTGGTATATTAAAAAGATGAAACCGAAAATCTTGTTTAAGAATTTACTAATCCTTTAACACTACAATTTCTATCTCTTTTACCAGTATTTCCCCCTTAAAAAAATGAAATTTCAGGTCTTGAATTTTATTTTGGAATTAATAAAGGCTAGACACGTCCTTTTTTTCCAAATTCGACCACCTGAAGGTCTTTAATATCCTTTCGATCGATAGTAAATTTCACGAGAGTTTGTACTTGATGAAATCCCTGTATTCCTGAAGCTCCCGGATTAATGTGTAAGAGGTTCAAATCTTTATCGAATACAACCTTTAAAATATGCGAATGCCCAGATATAAAAAGCTGTGGTGGATTCTCGAATATTTCTGGTTTTACATTACCATCGTATCTTTTCGGATATCCTCCTATATGAGTCATCCAAACATCAACTTCCTCACAAGTAAATCTCTGATGTTTAGGATGGACAGATCGAACTTCTTGCCCATCAATATTGCCATGAACGGCAATCAGTGGTGCGATTTGGGCTAAGGCATCAGCAGTTTCCATATTTCCAATATCTCCAGCATGCCAAATTTCATCACACTCTTTTAAATGTTTTAGTGCTACTGAATCTAAATGTCCGTGAGTATCCGAAAGTAAACCAATCTGCTTCATTCATCTGTCTTTTCACAATTTCGAGGCGTGAAGATAAAAAAAGAATAGCAGAAAAAGTAGATTGAAATCAATTTAATTAGATCAAGACTTAATAGACTTACTCATTTTTCCAGATATATTTTACTTTAGATTATACTTAAACATCTGTATAGGTTATCGGTTTAAATTATTACTTTTGCAAGCTCAAATTTGAAAGTAAATACAATACTATAGATGGGGTTTAAAGAAGAGATACAAAGACGCCGAACTTTCGGAATTATATCACACCCTGATGCGGGTAAGACAACATTAACAGAAAAATTGCTTCTATTTGGTGGTGCAATCCACGTTGCAGGAGCAGTAAAATCAAATAAAATTAAGAAAACGGCAACTTCCGATTTCATGGAGATCGAACGTCAGAGAGGGATCTCGGTTGCCACTTCTGTAATGGGATTTGAGTATGAAGGACATAAAATCAATATTCTTGATACTCCAGGTCACCAGGATTTTGCCGAAGATACATTTAGAACTTTAACTGCTTGCGATAGCGTTATTATCGTAATTGATGTTGCGAAAGGTGTAGAGGCTCAGACTCGCAAATTGATGAAGGTTTGTAGAATGAGAAAGACTCCTGTGATTGTGTTCATTAATAAAATGGACCGTATGGGAAAAGATGCATTTGATCTTCTGGATGAAATTGAACAAGAATTACAATTGAGTGTAAATCCTTTAAGTTGGCCTATTAATATGGGACCTGATTTTAAAGGAGTTTACAACATATTTCAGAAAAATTTAAGCCTATTTACTCCTGCAACTCAAACCGTTGAAGAAAGTATTGAATTTGATGACTTATCAAACCCAATGCTTGAAGAATATATTGGTGAAGATGCTGAAATTTTAAGAGAAGAATTGGATTTGGTTTCTGGAGTTTATCCTGAATTCAATGTGGAAGAATATTTGGATGCAAAAATTGCTCCTGTATTTTTCGGTTCTGCTTTGAATAATTTTGGAGTTCGTGAGCTTTTGGATGTATTTATTAAAATTGCACCATCACCTCTGCCTTGCCAAACTGTTGAGCGAGTAATAGAACCCCTTGAAGAGAAGTTTTCTGGTTTTGTATTTAAGATTCATGCCAACATGGATCCTAACCACCGAGATCGAATTGCTTTCGTAAAAATTGTATCGGGAACATTCAAAAGAAATAAGCCATATCTACATGTTAGAAATGGAAAGAAATTGAAATTTTCCAGCCCTACAGCGTTTATGGCTGAAAAGAAATCTATCGTTGAGGAAGCTTTCCCTGGTGATATTGTAGGTTTGCACGATACTGGAAACTTTAAAATTGGTGATACCTTAACCGAAGGTGAAAAAATCAATTTCAAGGGAATCCCAAGTTTCTCTCCTGAATTGTTTAAATACATTGAGAATGCAGATCCAATGAAATCGAAGCAATTGGCAAAAGGTATTGACCAGTTAATGGATGAAGGAGTTGCTCAGCTATTTGTTTCGCAATTTAACGGCAGAAAAGTAATTGGAACAGTTGGAGCACTTCAGTTCGAAGTTATCGAATATCGCTTGTTACATGAGTACAGTGCGTCGTGTAGATGGGAGCATATTAACCTGCACAAAGCTTGTTGGATTAAAACTGAAGACGAGGAGCAATTAAAAGAATTTAAAAAAGCGAAATACCAATATATTGCAAAAGACAAGCACGGAAGAGATGTATTCCTTGCCGATTCAGGATATATGCTACAAATGGCACAACAAAACTATCCTAATCTTGAATTCCACTTTACATCGGAATTTTAACATTCGTTTTTTGCATACTGAAAATTAATAAGATATGGCTTTAACAGAAGGATTAAGCGCAACACAAGAAATGCTTGTTGGTGAAAATAATACCGCCAAATATCACGGTTCAGGAAAACTGGATGTGTATGCTACACCAGCAATGGTGGCATTTATGGAAAGTACCGCAGTTGCATGTGTTGATAAAGATTTGGAAGAAGGAACAGATACTGTTGGAATTCAAATCGATACCAAGCACATTAAAGCAAGCAAATTGAATGCTAAAATTTCTTGCACTGCAAAACTGGTAAAAGTTGATGGTAAAAAATTGACTTTCGAGATTGAAGCTTCTGATGAAGAAGGACAAATTGGTTCTGCATATCACGTTCGCTACATTATCGATCCAGTAAAATTTATGAGTAGATTGTAAAAATATTTTCAATTATATATAAAAGCCTGAAAGATTTATTCTCTCAGGCTTTTTATTTTTACATTAATCTCTTTTCTCCTTCTAATGTCTTGATGTCAGTTAAATCCTGACTTACTTCTATACAACCTTTATAAACTCCATCTTCGTCACGTAAAGCAAAATATTGTATTAAAATAAAACGACCTTTCATCTGAATCCAAAACGGTTCACTATCCTTCTCTCCACTTTTAAATGCCTTCAACAATTCTTCAACCACATTCACACTCTCGGGTGGATGACAATTTTGAACAGTTCTTCCGATTATGGCTTTTGATCTTATGAAAAAGCGATCTTTGGGATTTGAGAAAAACCTTACTCGATCATTTTCATCAATCATGGTAATGTCTACAGGCAGATGATTCAATAGCATCATTGCTTGCTGCAAGGTCATTAATCCTGTATCGAAATTAAGAAGCGTATCGTTCAACTGAAGTGTGTCCAACTGTTCTCCATCAAAAGTAAAGGCTTTCTTTTTCGTTTTCTTCTTTTTTGCAAAAACGGGAGCCTCAATAAAGCTAAAACCAATTTCCTCGCTTTGCAGATTCATTTCCTCCCACAAGTCTTCCGACACTGCATTGACTGCTACTGGAAACAATAGATATTCCTCTCTGAAAATTATGGTGTTCATAAAGAAGAAAAGATCTCCCATAAGCTTATTGATTCTTTGCAAATCGATAGAATCATCATTCAACACTTCTACCAAATCCTTTCTTACCTTACGAATATCATCATGAATTGACCACATCACCCCCAGGCATTTGAATTCAGGATATTGATTTTCAAAATAGGGAAAGAATACATTTTCTTTTCGAGAATAGTGTTTCTCAATCTCAGCAAGATCTTCAACCTTATGCCTTAAAATTGATAATGTTTTTAAAAGATCCTTTTCATCCTCCTGCTGATTGATCTTTTTTGCCAAGGGTTTAATCTCATTCAATCGAGTCTCCAATTCCCTATTTTCTCTCATCATTATTTCTAAAAAATGATTCTTAGAGATTTTAAGCTTAGGCTGATTTAAAATTGGTTTATAAAAAACATTCAAAGCTTTATTGATTCCAATTTTCATATCACTCATTTGCAGGTTTGCTTCTACCAAACGATGTACAACTACAACAATATCATTGGCAGTTACACAATCAATCGCTTCCTGATGTTTCTTTATTAGCTCTGTTCCCTTCTCTCCTTTAATCAACTTAAAGCAAAACGCATAGATTGATTCAACACGAGCCTTATTATTATTTATGAACTCAGACATACTGGTATTTTAACGAATTATATAATCCGATGAAAATACGACAAATGCCAAAGCCTAACAACACAAAAGCTTCTTTATCTATTTTTCCTATAACAGGTAATGTTTAAAAATGAATTCAATAATCGATTTTGAATTATCAGTGTAATTGATTTTTCCAAAATTCCAATCTTCCTTAATCCACTCTTTTATTTTCTTTGGTCCATCATTCTCTAGATCCATTATTACAGGAACTCCCATCTCTTTTAAAGCATGAGCATTGCACATTTGTTCGAATTGATTTTTCATTGGAATTACAGCTAACTTTTTTCCCAAAAACATACTTTCCGCCGGAGTTTCAAATCCTGCACCACATAACACACCTTCGCAATCCTTTAATTTATTAATAAATGATTCTCCATTAACAGGATTAATTTCCACATTATCAGCTCTGTACTTTTCTTTGCTATGTTTTGAAAAAACAATCCACTTACACGATGAGAAATGAGAAAGAACAGATATTAGTTTCTCATCGGAATAGGCAGGTAAATAGACCAAATAATACCCTTTATTATCAGATTCTAAAACTCTAATTTCTCGTCGGATAACTGGCGTAAACATGTTATGCCCATATTCCTGAAAGTGAAAGCTCACATTCTGATTGCAAGGCGCATACTTTTTTAAAATCTGAAATCCGAATGCATCAATCTTTTCAGGCATAGGAGTCCTGATGTTTAACATTGCAGATTGATGACTTAATCCAAGACAAAACACCTTCTTTATTTTGCAAGCCCAGGCCGTTACTGGCTCAAAATCGCTAATTACTAAATCATATTCTTCAACCGGAAGAGTTCTTATATCTTTAATAAATCGATAGATATTAAACTTTCTAATTGTTTTCAAAAAATCAATCCCTCCATTTTTACCAAAGAAAAAGCCTAGTCCTTGTTTTTTATATTTTATGGAATGTTTGAATTCTAAATCATGATGTAAGCCTGATATTAAAATGTCAACCTCTGCTACTTTCTGAAAATGTGGTATTAGCTCAATTGCACGACTTAAATGACCATTTCCCGTACCTTGTATTCCGTAAAGTATTCTCATTTTTTAGGATACTTTTAGATTTGAATCAGCCATAAATTCAGATAAAAGTTCTTTAAATATTTTCTCATTATCGTCGAGTTTGTAGCTCTCTAAATCCGGCTCTATCGCTTTTGCTTTCTGATCCTCATCATATTCATAGATTTTCCATTCTCCATCCTTGTATTCCAAGGAACTTAAACTCTCTACCCAATCTCCTGAATTTAAATAAGTAGTTGATCCATTTTTAGATGAAATTTGCTTCTGCTCGGGTTGATGTATGTGTCCACACAACACAAAATCATATCCTTTATCAATTGCTATTTCTGCGGCAAGTCGTTCAAAATCATTAATGTATTTAACGGCTGATTTTACACTATTTTTAATTTTCTTAGATAAGGAAACTTTCTCTCGCCCCACTAATTTGGCAAAATAGTTCACCGCTGAATTTATCATGATTAGCAGATCATAACCAATAGATCCCAAACGTGTTAACCATTTTGCATACTGCATGGTAATATCAAAAACATCTCCATGAAAAACCCATGCTTTTTTTCCATTAATGTTCAATATCAATTTATTTACAATGCTGAGTTTTCCCAATGTGAAACCTTCAAATTTCCGAAGAAGTTCGTCATGATTACCAGTAATATAAAATATTGGAATACCTTTAGATAATAGAGAGGTGAAATGCTTAATAATTCTCATGTGAGATTTAGGCCAATATCTCTTTTTAAACTGCCAGATATCAACAATATCACCATTTAAAATTACTTTTTTTGGCTGAATTGAATTCAGGTACTTTAGAAGCTCTTCTGCTCGACAACCTTTCGTTCCTAAATGGATATCCGATAGGACAAGAACCTCCACTTCTCTCTTTACTTTTGTCATAAGTTCAACAACTTGATTATATACAAAAGTAAATCACTCATGTTACTTCAATAATAATCTTGATTTAGGATATAATAAATATTAACAAGGTCAATGTTAAAAATATGTAATCTTTTAAAATCAATATTAAGTAGTTGTCACTGCAAGTCATTGGGTTTAATATAAAAAATAATGTTAGAATGGCTCGGTATTTGTTTTTCCCATAAAACAGATAATAATTTTTAGAAAACCATATCAATTCATAATCGTAGTATCCATTTTAAATCTATTTTTGCTACAATTAAAATCCCACTAAATATGAATAAAACTATACACTACATTTGTTTTGCTCTTATTGTTATTTCCTCAGCTTGTAGCTCGGGAGAAAAAGCATTGCAACAAGGAAACTATTTTGCAGCAGTATCAAAAGCTGTTGATCGATTACGGTCAAATCCTGATAAAGTAAAGGCACAAGAAACATTACTTCGCAGTTATCCTTTAGCCATTAATTGGTACGAAAGAGAAATCAATAGTTTGATGGCATCTTCTGATCCATTTAAGAACACAAAAAGTGTTGACAAGTACAATTTATTAAATAGAATGTACAATGACATCAACAGATGTCCGGCTGCTATTGAATTAATCCCAAATGCAAAATCGTTCCATAACGAATTAGAATTGGCTAAACAGAATGCTGCACCAGAATGCTATGAGGCTGGAGTGAGAGAACTTGCCAAAGGAGGAAGACAAGATGCTATCAACGCATATAATCACTTTAACAAAGCAAATACCTTTGTTCCAAACTACAGAGACGTTCAAGAAAAATTAGCTGAAGCTGAATATATAGCTACTTTAAAAGTGGTGATAGAACATATCCCCGTTCACTCAAAAAGGTATCAAGTAAGTGCTGAGTTCTTCCAGGATCAGGTTACACAGTATATTTTTCACAATATCAAACGAAAATTTGTGCGCTTTTATACTCCTAAGCAAGCAGAACTTGAAAAATTAGAATATCCAGATCAAGTTATTGCAATAGGGTTTGAAGAGTTTATTATAGGAGAAACGCATGATACTAACTTCGAAAAAGAAGTAACAAGTGCCGATAGTGTTGAAGTTGGAAGTACAACTCTAAAAAGTGGTGAAAAAATAAAGGTTTACAATAAGGTTAAAGCTAAACTTCACATTCACAATCGAGAAGTAATTTCCAAAGGTTTACTTGCCTTAAAAGTTATTGAATTTGACAATCAGAAGATTCTTAATCAAAAACAATTTGCGGGACAGTTCAATTGGTTCTACGAATGGGGACACTTTAATGGCGACGAAAGAGCATTAACAGAAAAAGAATTACAAATTTGTGAAAACGAGCCTATTCTTCCTCCTCCACATCAAGATTTATTCATTGAATTCACAAAACCAATTTACAAAGATCTAACACAAGAATTAAAAAGATTTTACAATAGATATTAAAAACCTAAGGCATTGATTCATCGTCAATGCCTTTTTCTTTTATTTGCTGTCTCTACAATTATCACAGTTGGAAGCTCTTTTTTCGTAATCGATAATTCTTCCTCTAGAATCATGCTCGAAACTACAACATTTGCTTAAAGCCTCTTTTAACATACTTCTGCCTCTTTGAACTCTCGATTTTGCAGCTGAATAGGAAATATGGAGTTTCTCTGAAAGTTCTTTTTGACTTAATCCATTCAATTCGGATAACATTAAAGCATCTCTATAATCTTCAGGTAAGGATTTAATCATAGGAACGATACAGGATTGAATATCTTCCAATGCTCCAGGATCATTTTCATCCTCTAGGTCTGAAATTTGATCGTCCTGCTTTGAATGTAGTTCTGATCTCCTGTAATAATCAATTATGGTATTGCGAGTTATCTGAAACAACCATGCTTTCACCTTGCGCTCTTCCTGCAAGCTATCTATTTTGCTGTATATTTTAATAAACACCTCCTGAAGAATATCCTCTGCCATTGTAGGATCGGACACTCTTTTTTGGATAAAAGCCAACAACTGTTTGTGATAAGTTCTCCAAATATGCTCTACCATTTCATCTTTCTAATTTTACTCTACTAGTGAACAAAAATACAAAAAACAGCAAAACAATCTAAACTGATTCTAAATAAAAACGTCACCTGCTATTGATTCTCTTGATGTACTCATAGATTCAATAATAGATGACGATATGAAAATTAATTAGTAGTGGTTCTCCTATTTACCAGGAGTAATATAGTACACAAAGGAATTAACAGCCACAGTTGCCACCGCAACCACAGGCGTCATTTGCATACTTAAGATCTTTAAATTGATCTGCAATTGCATCTTCTTTTTTATCTGGTGGACATTGACACGGACCTAATCCCTTGCATGCACAATCCTTCAAAGCTTTCTCTTCAGGAGCATTTAATACCTGATTTACCAATTCTGTATTTACGCTATCATCATTACAGCAAACACCTGTATGATACAATTGAGATCCGCAACATTCGTTATTCATATGCTTATTTTTTGATTTTCTTCATTTAAATTTTCTACTCTCATTCGGGTAGACGCATATGAATGCAAATGGGTGCAAAAAAAATCGACAAAAATTTAACTTTTTTGCCGATTCTTATATAAGTTTCTAATTTCTATGAATATAGTTGTAATCTGTTAGTAAGGTTTGAAAAAATTGCTCAGGTGGCATTTCTGTTTTTATACCAAGTTGATCAGAAACTTTCTTTCTTGCCTTTAAACCAAAAGTCAATTTTTCTACATGATCTTCCATTTTGCTTAATTGGCTAATCACTTGTTTAAATAACTCCAGATCTTTATCCTTCACTTTTTTTACCTCGGGGAAAACCAATTGGTAACCTTCGGGTATATCTTCCAGAATGGTATTCTTTAATGTTATTTTACTAGTTGTTTTAACAACAGTAGTTTTTGCCAAGATATCACCAACACGTTGTCCTTTTTCTCCTATAACGATAGTTAGTATAGCAGCAACCCCATTGGTTAAGGTAATATCAACTAATCTAAACATCCATCTGATAAGATAACTAATAAAATCTGCAGAATCCCCATCAATTTTGCATACTTTAATTTTCATGATCTTTTTACCCGGTGTTTGCCCACTCATAAAAACTTCAAACAACAAAGTGTAAAAAAGAAATGGTATCGTTATCAGAAATACAAAAGCATACGCTTCTCCTAAAGCTCCAAATAACAATCCACAAAACATGAAACAAACTCCTATAAATAAAACATCAAGAAGATAAGCGGCAATTCTTTCCCCAACGCTAGCCAAAGGAAAGCTTAATTGTACGTTCTGTGTAGTTTCAATTCCAATTTTCGACATAAATTTCAATTCGTTTAAGATTAAACGAAGATACCTATCATAAACAAAAGATAAAAATTTCGAAGCTATTTTAATCGAATGACAAAATACATTTCATTGCCAATCTGAAACTTACAAATACCAAGTAAAATTAACAGTAAAAGTGATTTGTTTATTTCCTGATTTAAGATAACTTTATCACTGTAACATAGACCACTTGCCTACCCTATATGAAAGAAATAGTATTCCTGAATCGCAACAAGCACAAATGGGAGAAATTTGAAAAACTATTAAATCAATCATCCGATAGTGATCCGGATACGATTGCCAATTTATACATTCAGCTTACCGACGATTTATCATACTCGAGAACTTTTTATCCCGGATCTTCAACTACTATCTATCTGAACCAGTTGAGCATGCGTGTGCATCAAAAAATCTACAAAAATAAAAAGGTTCGAAAAGGTGCGTTCAAAAACTTTTGGAAAACCGATTTACCATTAACACTATACCAAATCAGAAAACAACTGCTATATGCTTTTCTAATATTTATTGTAGCGGTATTTATTGGAGTTTTATCGTCACGAGGAGATCAAGCTTTTGTTCGTACTATACTTGGCGATGACTATGTTAATATGACAATTGACAACATTCGAAAAAATGATCCTATGGCTGTGTACAAACAACATGGTCAAACAGAAATGTTTTTAGGCATCACAGTCAACAATATAAGAGTTTCCTTTATAGCTTTTGTATTTGGGATATTTACAGCTTTTGGAACTGGATACATTCTATTCTCCAATGGCATAATGCTTGGGAGTTTTACCTATTTCTTCATAAAACACGATCTTTTTTGGGAAACAACTCGTGTTATCTGGATTCACGGAGCCTTAGAGATTTCGGTAATTATAATTGCCGGAGCCGCTGGAATCACTCTAGGAAATAGCTTCATTTTTACAGGAACTCTTCCAAGAAAAGTATCCATACAAAATGGTGTAAGAAAAGGAATTAAAGTAATAGTAGGAATATTCCCAATATTTATAGTAGCAGGTTTTTTAGAAGGATTTGTTACCCGACACACCGAAATGCCAATCGCATTAAGCTGGAGTATTATTTTAAGCTCATTTGCATTTATAATTTGGTACTTCGTTATCAATCCAGTAAGAGTTTATCAAAGCAAAAACAATTAATTAATAACTACCAAAAAGAAAAAAATGACAAGTAACGATTTTAAATTTGAGAAGGTTCGTGACTTCGGAGCTTTATTTAGTGATACTTTCTTATTTATTAAGCAGAATTTTAAAAACCTGGCTAAAGGACTTCTTTACTATGTATTTCCAATTAGCTTGATACAGGGTGTTGTATTAGGCTTGATTCAATTTAACAGTCTAACTAATTTATCATCCGGAGGAAATATTTTTACTCAAGGATCAAGTTTTCTTATTATCACAACTTTTATCAGTTACTTTTTAATGTTACTTGCTTATTCATTTGCAATGTCATTTGTAATGAACTACGTAAACACCTATAGAGAAAAAGGAGCAAATAATTTTGAATTAAGTGAAGTATGGAAACGAATGATTACTAACATTCCACAGGTACTTGGAGCTTTATTCCTTTGTGGTCTGTTGTCATTGGTAGGTTTTTTTATTTTACTAATTCCTGGCATCTACATTGCAATTTGTGTAAGTCTGGTAATTCCAATCGTAATTTTTGAGAAAGAAACTGTTGGTTCTGCTATTAGCAGCTGCTTTAGCCTAATAAAAAACAACTGGTGGAATACTTTCGGATTTTTATTTATCATTAGTATAATTGGCTACTCATTAAATTTCTTTGTTCAACTTCCTAATTTCATTTACCAGATGGTTGTTGCTATTTTTATGAGTACCGGTGATCCAATTACGCCAAGTAAAGCTTTAAGTATCTTGTTTTCTATAATCCAGGCATTAGGATATGCATTTATTCAGGTTTTACCAATAACAGCAATTGTAATTCAGTACTTTAATTTAATTGAAAAAAAGCAAAGCCCATCTCTATTAAAAGACTTGGAAACTGTAGGCACCGATGAGTAAATTTCTAAAAATAGTAATCCTAAACTGCTGGTTCCTGATTTTTTCGGGAACCATGCTTTATGCTTCACAAACAAATACAGCAAGCGATACCTTAATTTTAGATAAGGGACAGGTTAAAACCTACAAAAAGGACATCTCGAAAGACAGAATAAAAGAGTATCGTCAACTAAAAGATTTCAATTACGATTTATCGGAACCAGAATCAGTAAATATATTCGAAAGAATACAACTGATGGTTCAACGTTGGCTGGCTTTTATCAGTAAAAGTTTGGGTGTTATTTGGTATTTAAGATACATCCTAATTGGCGGTTTAATTCTATTCCTGATTTTTATTATCGTAAAAAGCAATTCAAGTGGCTTATTTAAACCTCACCAAAAAATAATTCCAATACAGTTTACTGATAATATGAATCCCGAAACTGTAAACTGGGAAGAAGAAATCGCTAAAGCACTAAAAAATAAAGAATACCGATTAGCCGTTCGCTATCAGTTTTTAGCCTCACTTAAAACCTTAAGCAAACTAGATTTTATCATTTGGAAATCGGAAAAAACAAATTACGATTACATTCTTGAAATAAAAGATACGAACATTAAAACCGAATTCTCAGAACTGAGTGCATTGTACGAAGCAATTTGGTATGGCAATTTTCCAATTGTTCAGGAAGATTATACCTCGATAGGAAATGATTTTGAGCGTTTCAATTCAATGTTTAATACTAACAGAAAATAATTCAAATGAAATTAGTTGTTCCAAAATCCATCTATCCTTTTATCGGAATATTGATTCTACTGTTTCTTGTTGAATTATTTACTCCTACCCCAATAGATTGGACTCAAAATTTCAATTCAAACGATAAAAGACCTTATGGATCTTACCTACTTGTGGATCTTCTGAAAACGGAGTTTTTTCCGAATCGAACTATTGAGCATGAGACAGTACCTGTTTTTAATTATGAGTATGAAGAAGATGAGTCAGTTTTAAAAAATTACATCTACATCACCAATCATTTGGATATGAAAGATTGGGATGCTGCTAGATTAATTGAACTTGCAGAACAAGGAAATCAAATTTTTATTGCTGCATCCAGCATCGGTAAAGCTCTGGAAGATACTCTTAACTTAAGCATTAATACCGATCTAAGAATTGCTCACCTAACTAAGAACACTCGAATTCAATCCTTCGAAAACGAAAAAATCTATCGTAATAAAACATTCAATTTCGAGAAAGCTTTTGATCCTTCTTTTATTGACAAATTTAACAAAGACAGTTTGATTGTACTTGGTCGCAATTCAGAAAAGGAAGTGCAATTGATTAAGAAAAAAATTGGCAAAGGAAACCTATTTTTAAGTTGCCAACCCTTAGCCTTTACCAATTACAATATTCTTTCGGATAATAATGCAGAATATATCGCTGGAGCATTTAGTTATTTACCCAATTATCCAATTGTATGGGATGAATATTACAAGCCAATGCGCGCTATGCGTTCCAGTTCTCCACTTAAATATCTTTTAGTCAATCCTCCATTGCGCCTGGCATTTTACTTGCTGTTTTTCTCCTTAGTATTCTTACTGATTTTCCAGGGAAAAAGACAACAGCAAATCATTCCGATAATAGAACCATTGCGAAATACTTCTCTTGATTTTATTCGAACACTTGGTGCATTGTATTATACGAGTAGGAACCACAAAGATATTGCTGATAAAAAGATTAAGCATTTTAAAGAATTCATTCGAAGCAAGTATCATACAGAATTTGCAGAAAAAAACCTTCACGAATTAAGTGTTCGTTCAGGTATCGCATTAAAAACCTTGCAAATTCTACATCAGCAAGCAAAATCAGTAAAAGAGTTAAACCAACTTACACAAGAAGGTTTAGAAGATTTTCATTCAAAAATTGAATACATCTACGACAATTGTAAATAAAAAAATAAGATAAAACTCAATATGGAAAGTAAAGCACACTTCGAAAGCAGAATTGATTTGAACGAATTAAATCAACTGATAAATCAGATAAAATTTGAGATTCAAAAAGTAATCATTGGTCATGAAAAAAACATTGATTTACTACTTGTGGGTTTATTTGCAAAAGGACATGTTTTAATTGAAGGTGTTCCGGGAATTGCAAAAACCTTATCGGCAAAGTTACTTGCTAAAGCAATCAATTCCGATTTTTCAAGAATACAATTTACACCTGATTTGATGCCTTCAGATGTTTTAGGAACTACCATATTCAACATGAGTAAATCGGAATTTGAATTCAATCAAGGTCCAATTTTCTCAAACATTGTTTTAATTGATGAGATCAATCGTGCTCCAGCAAAAACCCAAGCTGCTCTATTTGAGGTAATGGAAGAATTTCAGGTGAGTATCGATGGACAAACCTATAAAATGGATGAACCATTTTGGGTGCTGGCTACACAAAATCCAATTGAGCAGGAAGGAACTTATCGCCTACCAGAAGCACAGCTAGACAGATTCCTAATGAAGATAGAATTCGATTATCCGAATGAAGATGAAGAGGTAAACATATTGAATACAAAACATGAGCGCAGAGGTAATTTGGAGATTCAAGAAATCTCGAAAGTAATTGATGCCAACCAGATTCAAGCCTTACAGAAAATTGTACAAGATGTTCATATCGATGAGAATCTTCGCAAATACATTGTGCAAATCGTTCAGAATACAAGAAAACATTCAGGTGTAATTTTAGGTGCTTCTCCTCGTGCCTCTGTTTCGGTAATGACAGCAGCAAAGGCTTTCGCAGCTATTCGTGGACGTGATTTTGTTACTCCTGATGACATCAAACAAATTGTTGCGCCAGTTCTTCATCACCGATTAATTTTAACCCCTGAAAAAGAGATGGAAGGAATATTGGCTAAAGAAATTATAAATGAAATTTTGGAAGGAATTGAAATTCCTCGCTAAGCTGTATCAGAAAATTCATGTACTCATTAAACTAAAATTTTCACTTCATCAGTTCAATTGATTGCAAATGAAATTTATTAAATCATTATATCTTCATCCCTTATTCTACTGGATAATAACTGCAATTGCCGTTGTATCGGTACTAGGTTATTTTTTTTCCATTTTATTCGCTATTGCACGATTGCTGTGTTTACTTTTTGTCATAGTTATAGGATTAGACATCGCTTTACTCTATAGAGTTAAAAATGGGATACAAGCGAGTAGAAAATGTCCAGAGAAATTATCAAATGGCGATGAAAACCCAATTAGCATAAATGTTGAACACAATTACAACTTTTCCATTGGTGTTGAATTGATCGATGACATTCCTGTTCAATTTCAAAAACGAGATTTTCATTATTGCTTTACACTTAAAGTTGGCGAGGGGAATCTAATCAATTACAATTTGCGACCACTTGCCAGAGGTGAATATCATTTCGGAAATATCAATATCTATGCCAGTTCCTTTTTGGGAATTGTGAAGCGCAGATATCGAATTGATGCAAAAGAAATGCTTCCTTGCTATCCATCTTATATGCAGATGAGACAGTACGAATTGATGGCTATTTCGAATCGATTAACCGATTTTGGAGTGAAGAAAATTCGTAGAATTGGTCATCAGATGGAATTTGATCAAATTAGAGAATACGTTAAAGGTGACGATTACAGAACCATTAACTGGAAGGCTACCGCAAGAAAGTCGCAAATCATGGTCAATCAATATCAGGATGAAAAAGCGCAACCGGTTTATTCCATTATTGATTGCGGACGTTCTATGAAAATGCCGTTTTATGGACTTAGTTTGTTGGATTATGCCATAAACACAAGCCTGGTAATTTCGAATACAGCTGTGTTAAAACATGATAAGGCAGGACTTCTGTGCTTTGGTGAAAAAGTTCAAACTCATATACCGGCAGGCGGAAGACGAACTCAGGTTAAGAAAATAATGGAGGTGCTTTACAATCAGGAAACCACTTACCCTGAACCTAATTTTGAGCTGTTGTATACTTCGGTGAAACATTACGTTCGTGGACGCAGCTTACTGATGTTATATACCAATTTTGAAAGCCTGGATTCCATGAAAAGACAACTTCCCTATCTGCAAGGTTTGGCAAAAGATCATCTTTTAGTGGTTGTTTTCTTTAGCAATTCAGAAATACATGAGATGACCAGACAACCAGCCAAAAGCATAGAAGAAATCTATGTGAAAACCATTGGTGAAAAATTCATGTACGATAAAAAATTAATTGTAAAAGAATTGGAAAAATATGGAATACATGCGATATTAACCGATCCGAAAGATTTAACCATTAAGACACTAAACAAATATCTTGAATTGAAATCAAGAGGATTAATTTAAATCAAATGCCATGAAGCAATTCGTTCTTATACTCTTTACAGCAGTGTTATTTCAATCTTGTGGAAATTCTCAAAATCCAAGAATAGAAATTCAAACCTCCCTGGGAGTTATCGAATTGGAGATATTTGAAGATAAAGCCCCGATAACAGCAAAACATTTTCTTAAAAATATCGATAAAAATATATTTGCAGAAGCTTGTTTTTACAGGGTTGTTCGAATGGATAATCAACCTCACAATGATATTAAAATAGAAGTTATTCAGGGTGGATTGTTTCACGATTCAATTGTAGACAATCTTCCCACGATTCAACATGAAACTACGAAGAAAACAGGCATTCTTCATACTGATGGAGTAATATCTATGGCACGCTTAGAACCCGGTTCAGCAAGCACGGAATTCTTTATTTGTGTTGGAGATCAACCCGACTTGGATTATCAAGGCAATCGAAATCCAGATAATCAAGGATTTGCTGCCTTTGGGAAAGTAATCTCCGGAATGGAAGTCGTAAGAGAAATTCAAAAACTGGAAGATGAAGGTCAAATGCTTAAACAACACCTCCCAATTCTATCCATTAAAAGAAAATAGTTAAATAAGATTGAGCAACTCTCTTATGTTTTCAATCTCGTGAAAGTTAGCATTCTCAATTTCTTTTTCTGAAACCAATTCGTGCTCCCATGTGGTATGAAAAGGGACATGTACAGCATTACCTCCTATATTTAATACTGGAAGTATATCCGATTTTAAAGAATTCCCTACCATTAAAAACTCTGCAGGTTTTATATCTAAATGTTTGATCAACTTTTCGTAATCCGCATCCTTTTTATCACTCATTACCTCGATATGGTGAAAATATTTTAGTAAACCTGATTTCTGAAGTTTTCGCTCCTGATCCAACAAATCTCCTTTGGTAGCAACAATTAATCGGTATTTTCCTTGTAAATTTTTAAGCACTTCAACTACTCCATCAAGCAATTCAATGGGTTTGTTTATTTGCTCTTTTCCCAATTCAAGAATAGCGCTTATTTTTTCGGATGATACATTGCCATTTGTAATTTTCAAACTTGTTTCTATCATCGACAAGGTAAAAGCCTTTGTGCCATATCCATAAAGCGGAATGTTTCCAATCTCAACTTCAAATAATTCCTTGGTTACTTCGTCAAGGCTCATTCCATTTCGCAACAATTCACAAAATTTTCTTTCAGTTTGTCTAAAGTAAGGTTCATTCACCCATAAGGTATCATCTGCATCAAATCCAATTACTTTACAATTTTGCATAGGAACAATTTCTAAATTTTAAGCTGGCAAGCTACTAACTATCTTTTAAAGACCAAAGGTCATAGGACCAATTCAAACCATTTATATTGACTTTAGCCTTAGTATTGCGTACATTTAACCTATTCCAGCCATCATTTTATTACTACCCAGTTTCAGGAACTTAATAAGATATAATATGGAAAAATTACACTATCAAGATCATCCTTCGCGCTTTCTTCGCCTTATTGGACGAATTTTTGGCTTCATGATTACAGGTGTTTTTATTCTGTTTATGGTACCCGAATTTATTGCAATTCTAGAGAATCAAGGCAACAATACCGAACTTTGGATATTCATTTTCTATGCACTTTCACTCACCTATGGCTTTGGTTTTCTTATCTCCTTTTGGAAAATAAAAACAGGTGCTCAAATTATGGTCATCTCCAGTTTTGCCATTGCATTATACGGTTTTTTAGATTCTATGAGATGGGAAGTTTTTCTTCTACTAATACCGCTCTCCTTTTCAGGAATCCTGTTTCTTATCTATTCGAAAATAAAACAGAAACATTTACACTAATTCCGATTTCTTAACTTTATCAACTGAAATAATATTGCTCTGATCTAACTTTTCGCTACCATTCCATTTGTATGCAACCAGGCTTCCACCATTTGCTACGCATCCATCTACACAGCACAAGTTTTCACGAATAACACCCGCTTTACTATTCAAACAGTAATGCCCGAAAAAAACTGGTAGTTCATCAAGAGAATACAGAGGAATATCATAGCACAATTGAGAAGGAATGGTATATTCTGGCAAGTGAAATCTATTGCCAAAGGAAATATCTTCAAAACTTTTACCATTCATAGGCTCCCACCACTTGATACGATAAGCCGAACGCTTAAATCCATAGGCATCTTTCAAAATCATATCATCCGGAAAGTTAAATTCTCTCCCCTTTAAAAGAAGCATTAACGCTTTAAACACCTTGCCTCTTTCAAAATAAACACGTCTCAAAAATGTTTTACTCAATCTATTTTCAGGATTTTCTTTTTTCAAGAGCGCAATAGCTTTATCATCCCAACTTGCATGAACCACCCTAAATTCGTCTAATTCAAGAAAAATAGGTAATGATCTCAGCCATTTTAGACATTCTTTTCGTCTGGATTTATCAAGTTTGAACTCTTCGTAAGTATTTTTGATTTGAGTTTTATTCTTCAAATTGTGCTCCCTTAAAAACTGTCCATCCTCATCTTTTGTGTAATAAGTCAACACGTTTAACTCGTGATTGCCAACAACCGCATAAGCATTACCGGCTGTTACCATCTTCTTCACAATTTCGAGCGTCTCAAATATTTTTGGTCCACGATCTACAAAATCACCAACAAAAACAGCCTTTCGTTTCGGATGATAAAATCCATCCTCTCCATTCTCATAGCCAAGAGTTAACAACATGTGTTGTAATGTATCTGCTTCGCCATGAATATCTCCTATTATATCGTACACGTTTTTTCCTGATTGGTTAATCTAATTCAAAAATATAAAAATATCTGAATATATAATTTCACAAAAGGACACAAAAAATGCTTACCGGTGTCATTTTTAATCCTGACTTTATCCGATAAGCATCGTATTAATTACAAATTGAACAATTCGTTCACTTCTATTTTTTTCTTGATTTTATTATCTCCACTGTAATAGAACTCATTATTTTTTCTGTTATAAGTATAATCCTCTTTCCAGGTTTCATAATTCTCTACAACCTTCTCTAATGAGTCAATAAAATAAAGTACTTCTTTATCTGTCGTTGTTGGATGAAGTGACCAACGAACCCATCCCGGTTTGTGAGACAAATCACCTAATGTAATTTCATCAGTAATAGCATCAGATTGTTCCTGGCTTACCTCCAATAAATAGTGACCGTAAGTACCTGCACAGGCACAACCTCCGCGTACCTGAATTCCGAAACGATCATTCATTAACTTCACTAGCAAGTTATAGTGAATGTATTCAACGTAAAACGATAGTATACCCAAACGTTTCTGAATATTATCAGCCAATACATGAACATCCTTAACAGCTTTTAATCTATCAAAAGCAAGATCAAGAAGCTCCTCTTCACGAGCAGCTATATTCTTGGTTCCCATTTGATTCTTCAATTCGATGGCTAAGGCAATTCTTATTGACTGAAGAAAACCTGGTGTACCTCCATCTTCACGTGCTTCAATGCTATCTACAAATTTGTATTTTCCCCAAGGATTGGTCCAGTCAACAGTTCCTCCACCCGGATTATCAGGCACCTCGCTATTGTACAATTTAGAATCAAAAATCATTACACCTGATGATCCTGGTCCTCCTAAAAATTTATGCGGTGAGAAGAATATCCCATCCAATTTTTCCATCTCGTTTGAAGGATGCATGTCAATATCTACATAAGGTGCAGACGCAGCAAAGTCGATGAAACAAATTCCACCATTCTCATGCATTATTTTTGCCATCTCATGATATGGAGTCATTATACCTGTTACGTTTGAACAGGCAGTAAATGAACCAATCTTAACCTGACGGTCTTTATATTTTTCAAGTTCTGTTCTTAAAGCATCCAAATCGATGGTTAAATCTTTTCCTGGAGGAACAACCACAACATCTACATTGGTTTCGTACCAAGAGGTTTGATTTGAATGATGCTCCATATGTGTTAAGAAAACAACTGGTTTCTCTTTCTCCTTCTGGCATTTAAATTTGCCAATCATTCCGCACCCCTTAAGTCCCAAAATTCTTTGCAGTTTATTCACCACAGCAGTCATACCAAAACCAGCATGGATAATCACATCATCAGGACCTGCATTCACATGCTTCTTTATCAATTCCTGAGCTCGATGATAAGATTGGGTCATTAAGGTTCCCGTTTCGTTAGTCTCGGTGTGCGTATTCGCAACATAGGGACCAAACTCTTTTACCATCTTCTTCTCGATAGGTGCATACAATCGCCCACTTGCAATCCAATCGGCATATACGATTTTTTGTTTGCCATAAGGCGAATAAAAACTCGCATCGAAACCAATCGTGTTTTTGCGAAATTTTTTAAAGTATTTTTCCAAATTACTCATTCGGTTCAGTTTTGGGTTAGTTGTTGTTTTGTATTTTGCTTGTTGTTCTACCTGAAAGACAATCTAAATCATAAAAATCATGAAAAAAGATTCACTTTTTTTCCTCCTCAATTCAAATAGAAAACGTCGTGAAAATAAATAAACTAAGTAGTATAATCAAGAAGAAATGTCAGCTTTTACTTTTACACCTATTATTCGCCATAAATACTTATCATATTACGACTTAAAGTAATTTTAACAATTCGTATTTGCTTTGCCCACTCGAATCAGCTATTTTTGGGATTCTTAAAATTTGTATTACAACTTTATTGATTCAACATATACATGAATACAATCATTCAACTCTTCGAGGAGAGTGTAAAAAAATTTGGTTCCAATCCCTATTTATGGGAGAAAAATTCCGATAAATATGAACCGCTAAGCTATCAGGATCTGCACAAAGATGTAAAACATTTGGCAGCTGGATTATATGCCTTAGAAATAGATAAAGGTGATCGAATTGGTCTTTTATCAGAAGGTAGAAATGCATGGGTACTATCCGAACTTGGAATATTATTTACAGGAGCTGTAAACGTGCCTCTTTCGGTAAAGCTAGATGCCCAAAATGAATTAAAATTTAGATTGATTCATTCCGAATCTCGATTTGTGATTGTTTCTAAAAATCACCTTGAAAAAATTCGTTTGATTAAAGACCAAATTGAAACTCTTGAAAAGGTAATTGTTATTGATGATGATGCAGACTTAATAGGAGATGAAGTTTATTTATCTGACATCATAAATCTTGGGTCAATTTTAGCAGATGAAGATCAGAAAAAACTAAATAAAATTCAGCAAGAAATTCAGGCGGATGATAATGCAAATATTTCCTATACTTCAGGAACTACAGCGGATCCTAAAGGAATTATTTTAACGCATAACAATTACACTAGCAATGTAATTCAGTCGTCAAGTTTAATGCATATTCCTGAAACTTATAAAACCTTACTAATACTACCCTGGGATCATTCCTTTGCGCACACTGCAGGAATATACAGTTTTATGCTTAAAGGTGCATCCATAGCGGCTGTGCAACAAGGAAAGTCACCAATGGAGGCTTTAAAAAATATTCCTGCAAATATCAAGGAAATTAAGCCTGACATTCTAATGAGCGTACCTGCTCTGGCAAAAAACTTTAAAAAGAACATTGAAAAAGGAATTAAAGCCAAAGGACCAAAAGTGGAAAAACTTTTTAACAAAGGCTTACAGTTGGCATACAAATACAACGGTTATGGTTGGGATAAAGGAAAAGGCACCCGCCTATTTCTTAAACCGATGTATAAGTTTTACGATAAGATTTTATTCTCAAAGGTGAGAGAAAATTTTGGAGGAAACTTAAAGTTCTTTGTTGGCGGAGGAGCTCTATTGGATATTGAATTGCAACGATTCTTTTATGCCATTGGAATACCAATGTATCAAGGATATGGATTATCCGAAGCTTCGCCTATCATCTCATCAAATGCTCACCACAAACATAAATTGGGTTCTTCCGGATTTTTAGTAAGTGATATGGATCTTAAAATTGCTGATGATGAAGGCAATTCTTTACCTGTTGGTGAAAAAGGTGAAATTTTAATTAAAGGTGGCAATGTGATGAAAGGCTACTGGAAAAATGACAAAGCCTCAGCCGAGACCCTACGCGATGGATGGTTGCATACTGGTGATATGGGATATATGGATAAAGATGGTTTTCTGCATGTTTTAGGAAGATTTAAATCACTGTTAATCGCTAACGATGGTGAAAAATTTAGTCCCGAAGGAATAGAAGAAGCATTTGTTGATCAATCTCAATATATGGATCAGTGTATTCTTTACAACAATCAGGATCCTTATACGATTGCATTAATTGTCCCTAATAAAGCTGCCATACTTGCTCACTTACGAAATCTAAAACTTGATGCCAATAGTGAAGAAGGACAGAAAGCGGCATTGGATTTGCTTCAAGCTGAATTGAACGAATATCGTCCTGGCGGTAAGTATGAAGATATGTTTCCGCACAGATGGTTGCCAACGGCTGTTGGAATTCTACCAGAAGGCTTTACCGAAGAAAACAAACTACTGAATTCAACCATGAAAGTAGTGCGTGATAAAGTTGTAAGCTACTTTAAAGAATATGTAGATTATTTGTATTCGCCAAAAGGTAAAAACTTTACGAATATTAAAAACAAAGAGAGCATTAAAAATATGTAATAGGTAATTGTGATCAACCTGAATTCATATAAACTCCACAATTATATATTACAGATCAACCAAAAAATATAAGATCAACATGTTTAGAATAATTAAAAGTGCGCAAATTGTACTAATTGCTGTTAGTTTGTTATTAACATCAGCAGTAACAGCACAAACAAGTAAACAAAGTGAGTATAAAGGAGCTGCTCCGAAATACATTTTCTTTTTCATAGGAGATGGAATGGGACTCTCGCAAGCCAATACGGCAGAAGCTTATCTGGGTGCTCTAAATAAAAGCAATGGCATCCAGAAGTTGAATTTAAGCAGCTTACCTAAACAAGGATTTTATACCACTTATGCCAGTGATCGTTTCATTACCGGTTCTGCAGCAGCAGGTACAGCCTTGTCAACTGGCGGAAAAACTACGGTTAATACCATTGGAATGGATGCCAAACGTCAGAAACCATTAAAAACCATTGCTGAACTGGCTAAAGAAAAAGGCTATAAAGTAGGTATTGTCTCATCCGTATCTATTGATCATGCAACACCCGCTGCATTTTACGCTCACCAGCCGACAAGAAACATGTATTACAATATTAGTCTGGATCTAAGCAAAAGTGGATTCAACTATTTTGCAGGCGGTGGATTTAAAAATCCGGAAGGAGACGGCAAACACATCGAAAAAAACTCCATGGCGAATTTTGGTATGGGAGAATCAAAAGAATTAGAAGATAAAGAACCTAATTCAATGAAAATTGCAGAAAAAAGAGGTTATCGATTTGTAAACACAGTTAAGGATTTCAAAAAACTAAAAAAGGGTGATGATAAAATCATTAGTATAGCGCCAAATTTATCTGGCGGTTCAGCCCTTCCTTATTTTATCGATCAAAATGGTAAAACGGATATCTCATTAGCAGAATTTACAAAAAAAGGAATCGAAATTCTCGACAATAAAGATGGTTTCTTTATGATGGTAGAAGGTGGAAAGATAGATTGGGCTTGTCACGCTAACGATGCTGCAACTGTTATTCAGGAAGTTTTACAATTTGACAATGCCGTTGCCGAAGCTCTTAAATTCTATAACAAACACCCTGAAGAAACACTAATTTTAGTTGCAGGTGATCATGAAACGGGAGGAATGGCTTTAGGTTTTTCTGGAAGTCACTATTCATCTGATTTTGCAGTTTTACAGCACCAAAAACTATCCTACGAAGCATTTAGCGATTTGGTAAAAGAGTACAAAAAGACCAAAGAAGGAAATTACAAGGTGGAAGATGGATTGGCATTGGTAAAAAAACACTTTGGACTTGGAGATGCTGAAAAAGGATTGGAGCTTAGCGAATTCGAATTGAAACAATTAAAAGATGCATTCGAAAAGAGCATGAATTACAAAAAAGAAATGAAAAAAGATGATCAGTTCTATTTGCTTTATGGTAGTTACGATCCTTTAACCATTACAGCTTGCCATATTTTATCGCAAAAAGCAGGTATTGGATGGACATCCTTCTCTCATACGGCAGCTCCAATTCCAATTCGATCAATTGGTGTTGGTTCTGATTTATTTGTTGGTTTTTACGACAATACCGACGTACCTAAAAATCTGATGAAATTAATCGAATAACTGTTACATAAACAGATTACAAGCCCTGCAGAAATGTGGGGCTTTTTATTTTTACATCCCTGGTACCCTTTTACATTCCCCTACTTTTTTAACTTTGCATCATGTTAAAATTCAAATTGCCTCAAAAATCCGATTTAATCTTAGTTAGTGTTCTTATCATACTTTGCACTGTTATTGTTCTTACACCAAATGGTTTTTCTCGTACCGATGATACAAATTCGGAAAGAACAAAGGCTTTAATAATTGAAACAGACAACAGTTTAATTGTTGAAACTGGTATCATTAAAACCGGTACTCAATCCTTAAAAATTAAAATCTTAAAAGGCAATTTCAAAGGAAAAGAATTAACAGCTTTCAATCAACTGGTTGGAAGAATGGAGTTCGATAAATACTTTCTTCCTGGAGATAAAGCACTCACCGTTCTAAATTTAACAGAAGATAATTCTCAAATTATTAGTGCCAATGTAATTGATCATTACCGAATCAACCTGGAAGCCATTTTATTAGTTTTATTCGTTGTATTCTTAATCTCATTTGCAGGATGGACAGGAGTTAAAGCAATGCTCTCCTTTTTATTTGCAGGTATTACCATTTGGAAATTACTTCTGCCCGGATTGTTGAAAGGCTATGCTCCTATCCCACTTTCCTTAGGTATAGTTGCTCTTCTAACTTCAGCCATCATATTTTTAGTAGCTGGAACCAATAAAAAAGGATTCACCGCATTTCTAGGTGCTATGAGTGGTATTGCAATTACCTGTTTTATGGCAATACTGTTCGGTAATTTATTCAATATTCATGGTGCTATAAAACCATTTTCAGAAACCTTGCTTTATTCGGGATACAATTACCTGAATCTAACTGAAATATTTCTTGCTGGTATATTCATCTCTTCATCAGGTGCAGTAATGGATATTTCTATGGATATTGCTGCCTCACAAGCTGAGGTGTATCAAGCCAATAAAAACATATCGGTTAAAGAATTGCGTCGCTCAGGTTTTGAAGTTGGGAAAGCCGTTGTTGGCACCATGACAACCACACTACTATTGGCTTATTCAGGAGGTTTTTCTGCTTTACTAATGGTATTTATTGCTCAAGGCACACCAATGGTAAACATTCTCAATTTAAACTATGTATCTGGTGAAATTCTACATACCCTTGTAGGGAGTTTTGGTTTGGTTTTGGTAGCCCCTTTTACAGCTATAATTGGAGCGTGGGTATTTACCAAAAAGAAAAAGCAAGACTAAAAGTCTTGCTCGCTCCGATTCAATAGTAAAACTAATCCTAACTTATTATATTTTGGTTTCCCTTGCTTTATTTGGCGTTAAGTAAAAAAAACGCCCCTCTTCTTCCTGTACAAATTTTAAAAATTTACAATCCAGGCAGCCTAATAGCTTATAAGCGAAGGCTCCACTTGGCTTTCCATGACACAAAGTACCAGATATGGTCCAACAAAACCGACCACCGGCTTTACCTTCATGAATTCCATCATATTCATTGGTCAAAGCTGCAGGACAAACCCCAAACTTTCCAACATTTCTACCATTGGATTCTCTCCCACAGTTCATCAACTCCCAACAGTTCATCTTACTCATAAGTCAATTTAAATAGTAGTTTTTTATTATCTAATACACACAAAATAGGTTACGCAAGAAAACGGTATTGGTTCTATTCAAATGGCTTTTACCGGTAGATTTTACATTTCAACTTGACGAATTACATCTTCCATTCGACTAAAGGAATTTCTTCAATTTCATTTGTCAGCTCTTTCCCGAAGGATATCATCGTAAAGACAACGCACTTGAAAATCACCATAACCATAAATAGCTTCACGCTTACAGAACTCTTTAAACACTGATGCAAACTCTGTTGAATTTAAATCTTTCATGATTTTCTTTAAACTTTCAATAGGGCGTCCTTTATAATTTCCCTTTGATAAACGATTAATTTGTGCATATACCGCCGGAAGTAGAAAAGGAAATTTTTCCTGAAACAATTCTGCTACTCTTATCATTTCACTCCATTTTTCCTTCTGATAATACCTCCACAATTGACGAATTTGTTTCAGTTCCTTCCCTTTTATTTCCTGACGATGATGAAATGCTAAAGACAACTCCTTCTGATTCATATTGCCGAAATTGTATTCATTTCCTTTGTTTGGTCTAACCAGATAAATGTTTTCTCTTTTATGATTTTCGTACAATAAGTTCAGAACAAACCAAAAGTTGACCTGACAAAACAAATCATCTTCGAACCAAAGATTCACCTCATCATTAACTCCTATGGTAAGTATCTTCTTGATTTCAACAGAACTTTTCTGATGATATTCTTCCTCGCTACTTACAAGATTCCTGCCGCAAATGTATTTTGCCCTAATCTGCAATAATTCATCCAGACTTTCGCCCAAAACATCACCTTCTACCAAAAATTCACGCATAACTATCTGTTCGCCACTACTATTTTTGGGGAACATCTCTTTTAAGCAGTCGCCGTTGAGTATGTGATGTTGTCTTTGCATGATCCTAAATGATTTTGTTGTCAATATTTAAGCAAAAAAGCAATATCCACATGAATTTCTCCATTTAAAATATTGCTATTACTTCAATAACAAGAAATGGTATTCATCTATACAAAGTGGAGCCACAAAATCTTGCAGCTCCACTTTATACTTTATACTTTATACTTTATACTTTATACTTTATACTTTATACTTATAGTACCTTCTTAAAATAAGTAACATATCAAGCATCTCAAAGATGCTAGACATGTTGTTCATGAACATACCTTATACTTCTCTCCTTACTCCTCTACTCTTTGCAAATCCAAATCCTGAAAGTCGAAACTAAAATCAATATTTGGAGAGATACCCTTCATTTTTATGGATATTGCTTTTCCTTCCTGATCTAAATTAAACGTTGCAAAGGCATCACAATTCATATCTCGATAATCCCACTTAATAGCAAAAGTAGTTGCCTTATAAAAGTACATGCTGCCAATTAATTTTGGTGAACGTAAGGCTTTAATCATCAACTGACCATCTTTATCGAAAACTTCCATTTTGCCGAACCACTTGTCCTCATAGGTTCCGATATAGTTCGACATTTCTATTGTTTCTGTCTTAGCCAATTCAACCGTTTCCCAAACACCATTAACAATAGAATCTACCTTGGTATTGGTTCCCTTCAATCTTTCCGAGGCAAAAGCATTCCAATCCATTGGCTCAACTCCCACATAGGAATCAATAATTGCCTGTGCAAGTGTAAAATAAGTATATCCACCAGGCAAGGTATTGGTCAATACAGCAACACCCAAATCCAATTCAGGAATCAATAAGGTTTTAGAGAGCATGCCTGGTAATCCACCCGTATGACTTATAATGGTATAGCCTTTATAATCCTCGATTCCCCAGCCTAAACCGTAGCCGTTGTAATGATTGTTATATCGTCCATTTCCTGTTGCCGAGAATCCTTTTAAAGTGTGAATATTCCACATTTCGCGCTGTCTGGCTTCCGAAAACAGTTCATTTTCCAAGTCATCACCATACTTACCGGCATTCAACTGCACCAACAACCACTTGCTCAGGTCTTTTACACTGGAATTAATTCCACCTGCCGCATCGGTTAATGAACTGGCATAGGCAACGACCTCTTTCAATTCTTTTGTTTCCGATGAATGCGGAATGGCAACATTATCTTTCCCATTTAATCTGTTATACGATCCTACCGATCTTTCCATTCCCAAAGGTTTCAGAATTCGAGTTTCAACAAACTCAGCCCACGACATTCCACTAATTCTCTGAATAATTTCTCCTGCTACAATGTAAAGCAAATTGTCGTAATCGTATTTGGTTCTAAAATCGGATACTGGTTTCTGATACTGAAAACTCTTCAAAATATCATCAACTGTGTAATCCCCACCATCGGGAAATATCATTAAATCGCCTGCTCCCAATCCCAATCCACTACGATGGCACAACAAATCTTCAACAGTAAAATTTTCTCTTACATAGGAGTTGTACATGGTAAATTCAGGGATGTGTTTCACCACCTTATCTTTCCAGCTAAGCTTTCCTTCATCAATTAAAATTGCCAAAGCAGCAGCCGTAAAAGCCTTACTATTCGATGCAATTGCAAAAAGTGTATTCTCATCTACAGCCTCTTTACTTTCGATAGATTTTACACCATATCCTTTCGCATGAATCAATTTCCCATCCTTAACTACGGATACTGCAATCCCTGCCGATGGAAATATCTCTAAAGATTTCTGAACGATAGAATCAATTTGATAACTGGACAGTCCTTGTGCGATCACATTCATATTGGCACATAAAAATGCCAAAATCACTAATAAACTTCGTGTTTTTGTTCTGTTCAACATGTTGAGTTGGTTTATTGTTATACTTTAAACGATGTGGTGTTTCGGGATAAAGTCAAGCACAAGTCAATTACTCTTTTATTCCAATTAATTCCATTAATACTTGTTTTGATTTAGGACGTTTGAAAGGATTGCTTAAGAAACGATCCACCATCATATTGAATAATTCATGCTCATCACGAATCATAAAATGCGTTGCACCTGGCATTACAAATAGTTGCGCCTTGGGAATGTTCTCATAAATTTCCAAAATATGTCTTGGGCGAATGATGTCATCATCACTTGTCATGACCAAAACAGGACATTGAATTTTCATTAAATCTGAGAAAGGAATATTAGGCTCATTCTTCATCAAATCCATATGTACCTTTTCTTTTTTCCAATCTCTACTTTTGTCCTTCACAATTATCATCGAATCGATAAGCTTTCGGTAATGCTTACCCATTTCCAGTTCCCATTCTGCAATTACATCCTTACCTGTTGTAATATTTGGAACAGCCGATACCAGCTTGCTTACCCGATCCGGATAATCCATCGCCATGATTAAACCAATAATTCCACCATCGCTTTGTCCTAAAACAAATGCATCACTAATCTTTAAATCATCAAGAATAGCAATATAATCTGCAGCCATTAAATGATAGGTCAACTTATCGGTATCGCCCGATTTTCCATGAGTTCGGTTATCAGCAACCACAACAAAATAATTCTTCTTGAAAAAATCAATTTGCAAAGCCATTGCACCAATATGTCCCGAGTTCCCATGAATTAGTACCAGAGCTTGCTTATCCTTATTGCCATAAGTTTCGTAGTAAACATGCGATGTACCAATCTGAAGCGTTTTACCTGCCTGGGCATTATTTCCGTACTTATTTTGTGCTTGTAAACTGTAGGTTAAAGCAAATAAGCAAGAAATAAAAAATACGAATGTAAGTTTAAAATTCATCATATCATCAATTTTGGGTTAGCGATTCAAGAGCTTTCAATTTAAGCAAAGCGATTGAATTTGAAAACAAAAAGTAAACCCAATAAGCATCTCCAAACAATTCCTCTTTTGTAATTATCAAAGGTTTCCTAAACTTGTGATTTAAACTGCATTCTCATTTTTATCTCTAGTATTACAATTATTGATTTCTGATTTTATTTCCCAGAATAAAACCAAATATTCCTGTCATAAGGATGCCAATAGTTGTTTGAATGACATTTAAGAAATCTATAAATGGAGAAATACTTTTAACCTCTGCTGGTGACATGGCAACCATATTTTTAAAGCTTACACCTACAGCTTTAATATAAGTTGGCATTGATATAACTGGAGATGCGTAGTAAAAATAAGCAAAAACGAAAATAACGAAGATGTATGTAAATATCATTCTACTTATGCTCTCGCCGTATCCAAACATGATATCCAATAGAAAGTTCCAGATTATAGCAATTAGCTTTTTGAATTTATAGAGTACCGAACCTCCATTTAATTCTGTTATCATTCGCTTGCGCTCCATCTTTTTCCCCTGAACGTAAGCCCAATTTGCATCACCTAAAAATCCCTTACTCATCCATAAACCATTCAAACTTTTATAAATATCCTCTGCATCAGCAAAGCGAGATTTTAATGAATTTTCCGGATTCCAATCCGACGTACAGTTTAATTGATTGTTCGTTCTTACACCAGTGCCATAAGTATTCCAATCAACCAGAAATGTTCGGTAAACATCCTTGCTTTGTTGTAATATCTTATTGCCAAAAATATTCTCCTTTCGGATAGTCGACCCCTCATCAAAATAGGTATAGTACAAACTACTATTGCTGATTTTAGACTTTCGAAAAATACCTACACCAATAAAAAAAGCCCTGTAAAAATCACAAAAATCTATTTTAGCAGCTTCGAAAGTTACCTGACTAATCTCAGAGTATCTAAAGTCACACCAGGATAAAGATGCCTTACGAAATCGACAACTAATCAACTTGCAATTTTTAAAAGAAATCCTGGATAAATTGGAAATGCTGACTTCTTTACAAGTATCAAAATTGCAATTCTCCAGAGTAGCACCATCGAAGGATACATTTTCAAGCACTGCATCTTTAAAATTCACATTTCGAAGCAATCGCTCCTCTTGATCCTCTCTTGCGAACCTCACATTTTTTAGTACGCATCCCGAAAAATTATAAGCATTAACATCAAGTTGAGATAGATCAACATCTTCAAGCTGTTTATGCGTTATTTGTTGCGATAATTCTTGTAAGTTCATATATGCTATTATGTATTAATTACAATCCACACTCCTTGTTCTCTTAAAATTAAATCTCACCTACTTCTAAATCCAATTGCAAACCATTTTCTTTCGCTTTTTTATCTTTTTCCTGTCCTAATACCATGCCTATAACCAAACCTATTGGCAATCCCATTCCAATAAATGCCATATTATCTAAGCTCTGACTAAACAAAACACCAATTGGAAGACCAAATACGCACATCCCCAAAGCTGTCCATAAGTTCTGATAGTGTGATTTTGTCACCAATTTTAATTCCTTCTCTATCAATTGCAAGATTTTATTCTGTTCCGATCTTATTTGCAACACATACTTAGAATCGCTGCATTCAATGGCATTCAATTGATCAATGCTGGCGTTTATCAAATCTATAATTTCTTCTGGAATTTCTCGTGATCGCAATTCGCTCAACAGTTTCATAAAAACCTGATGTACTTTTAGCTGCTTCGGATTTTGCTGTATGCTATTCCGCATATTTAATTGATTAATCGGCATGTACTTCTTTCTTTTTGTTTGATTTTCTAAATAATATCTCAAGCAATAAACCAAGACCAACACCTATAAAGAAGCCAGCCATTAAATTCATGAATTCCCCATCAATTAACACATAACCTTCTTTTAATAACAACTTGAAGGAAATCGCAATTGCAATGAATAAGGGTAAAATAATCAATTTTGTTTTGCGTTTCATAATTATAGGTTTATTGTTCTTACTTAAATCTGATAGTATATGTAAATCCACTGGGAATAAACTTAAATTTGCAATCTACAATTTGATAATCATCGAAGTCCGTGGTCTTCAAAAATTTCTCTATTTCCTTTTCCAATCTCCTGGTTGCACTTCTCTTTCCTGCAAAACCACCCGTATAAATGGTCATTTTATATTCATTCGGATTGCCATTGGGTACAAATCCTTCTCCATCTATTGCTGTCGCGTTAAAAAATCCCATTTGTTCTATTGTTATAGTTGAGCTTTACCGCTCGTATTTTTTTGTTTTGTTACAAGAATCTAGCTCAATTTCTCTAATCAGATTAATGTTATATTTTTCAATTGCTGACAACTTTGCTGTTATCGTTTCTGAGCTTACATTCTTGGGTTTATACCAATATTTATCACTAAATATCTCTTTCAAATCTTTGGATTTAAAGGAGTAGCCATGAAATGCAAAAATTTCATTTCTAGCAATTCTCAGTTGTGTTTTTGTAAAATTCTTAAAATATTCTTTTTCTAATTTAACTAGTGATATTATGCCATAATCCCTCACACTTAAAGAATATTCTAAATCCTTACTTATCATGATATTTTGTCCAGTAAGATTAATATGGACTATACTCGCAGAATATACATCAATTGAATCCTCTAGTAACTCATTTGGTAAATTTTTCTTTCTAGTTAATTCCTTATCAATTTTCAAGCTATCAGCTAACAACCTATATTCTGTTGGGAAATAACTTGAGAAAAAGAAATCTCCTTCAAGATCTCCATATACTTCAGTTGTAGAAAATTCACCAATCACATATTTCTTTCCATCAATAACACTTACATCAGAAACCTCAAAATCTTCTTCAAATATTTTATTTAATGACTTACCTGTCCATTCAAGAAATGTTGTTTTGTTCAAGCAACAGCCATACTGATATCCTGTAAGCCAAATAAAAAGTTTATCATTCAGTCTAATAATGCCAAATCTATTATCCTTACATTCATCTGCAATGTCGTACAAATTCTTTTGTTCCACCCAAACTTCAGAATTTTCTACACAAATAGTATCAGTTCCTTTAACAATACAAAACTTGGTAAATTCATTTTTATCATATTCACCGTCGTAAGCATCAAAAAAAAGAATTTGTTCTTCTTTATTGTCTGCATCAATGTCTATTAACAACTTATGATTCAGTTTTTGCCCCAACAGAATGGTTGGTAATAGTACTAAGATTAGAATTATAAATTTATCCTTCATAGATATGTTTGATAAATGGCTTACAATGAATAGTAGCTGGTTTCTTGGCACTTACCTGTTAAGATGTAGAAAGGTTAAAGCAGACTACAATCCTGATTTAACTCTTGCTAGTGCAAGCTTGAAGCTCGTATTAACTATGGAGTATGTTTTTCATTTTATCCAAATACTCATTAACAGCCTTATTAAAGTCAGATTCTGAAATTATTGGTAAATCTACTTTTTTAGGCAATGAAGACTTTAATTTTGAAATATGCTCATTTATATCCAAAATCTCTTTTTGGACATACCGTCTCTTTTTTTTAACAAATTTTGCGGTCCACCATTGCTTAAATGATTCTGAAACAAAAAGTTTATCGTCTTTTAATCTAATAAATCCAAGATTGAGAAGTAATGTCAATCCCTCATTAAACTCTAAATAGGTCAGAATTGCATGATTCGAATAATCAGCAATAGCGATTATATCAATTAATTTTGAATACTTGTGTTCATTTTCTGAATGAACAATCGAATACATTAACCAAGCTGATGTGAAATCGCTTTCCATTTTTAATTATTTTCGTGAATCCGAATGAAGCACGAGCTACAAGCTCGCGCTAACATTGGGCTTTATCGCCCCGTAATTTTAACTTTTGTTACCAGTAGTTATTTTTCAACTATTTCAAATCGCTCAGTACAAACATGTTTGTCATCTTCAAATGTATCAATCTGTATAAGTCTATCTCTACCATCGTATTTGTACTTTTTAATATTACCATAAGTCAAATCCAAAGAATAGCCAAATCCATCATAACCAGTATGCTTTATTCTTCTACGACTCGTTAAATTCTTCCTTAAATCCCATAAGTTCTGGTAGTAGGATAGAGTGTCGCCGTTGGTATTTAAAACAATTTCTGATGATATTCCATTGCTATTTGTTTTTTTTATTTCAGAACCTGTGAAACACGCATTTACATTGTGTTTTATCACAATAGAATCCTTGTAGTATTTATAAGTCTTTTCTTGATGTGAACCCGTTAAAATCGTTATAGAATCTTCATACTCAACACTGCTAGGTTTGAATGCTTGAAATTCAAATACATTCGAATGGGCAACATCAATCCATTTTTTGCGTTTAATTTTATTTTGCGAATTATAAAAGAAGAATACGATCTGATCAAGATATATTTCCCTGTCATTTAATTTGTTATATATTTTAATTAAGGAATCGTTCCCAATTTTATTTCTTTTAAAAATCATGCTAGGAATCATTTTTGAAACTCTTCCCCAATTAATTTTTTCAGGATTCACATGCTCATACATTCGTTGATACTTCTCCGATATTTTTATTGAAATATTCTTATCCTTTCTGTATGAGCCGTTTTCAATTGATTTTCTAATTGCAGAAGAATACAATTCTCCGATACTATCATTTTTAGGACTGATGGAATCTAAATATTTTACAATAGATAGATTGTTATTACTATCGTAAATATAGGATATTTTGGATTGTTTATATATTTCATAGCCATCGTATCCCTTGTATGTAATTATATGTTTTCCGAATTCATCAAACCAGTATGTCTCTAGTAGGATTTCATCCTTTCCCTCTCTTTGGTAAAAGTATTTAACATGGCTAACATCATTGCCATAGTTTAATGTGTCTATCCTTGGATAATCCTGTCCAAATAGTAAACACGGCACTAAATTTAGTAAGGTGTAGATTGCTGATCTCATAATTACTGGTAACGGTTTTAATATGGGGCGTTTGGCATTCCTGCGCTCAAATCTTTCAATTTACAACGACATTTTTTAATTGCTATCATCTTCAATTTTAGCACTATTCGCTAAATGCACTATATTTTTTGTTGTGAGGCGTACTTTTGGGTTATTATCAAATTTATTAAATCTCTAAATGTATCAACCTCTGGAATAAACATCATTTTGTCATTTCCCTCAAATTCTTTACTATTCAAATATCCAGTAAAAAGAGCAATTCCGATCAGAGACAGAGGAATATACCAAATCGAATTCCACTTCATTGAAATAAATATGGTAATAATTCCCAATATCCAAGCAATCAAATTAAGGGTTTCAAATTTGGTTTTTGCGGTCTTAATTTCTGTAATGACCCCTGTAAAATTCTTATTGATTTGTTCCAGAAAAATCCCAAAGTCTTTTTTTAAATATGGTTCAATTTTAGAAGAAGGTTTTAAATCAGCAGTATCCATTCCTCTTTTCGCAAAGTTTGTTTTAATAAATCTGAAAATTGCTGCAGAAATACATTCATTTCCTAAGACTTTTACAGGAGAAATAACTTCAAGTCTAGCATTTTTCGAAATTAGATCACAAACTTTATGCATGGTCATTTCGTTTGCAGGTTCTAAAACACGATACCAAGTATCATCAGAAATATTAATCTGAAATTCAATATTCAAGTATCTACCGAGTTCTTTCCATTCTATGAGATCTCCAGCTAATCTCCAATCTTGCACAGTAGAGTCTAAGGTTAATTCTGCATGTGGATCCGCTTCTGGATCAAACCAAGAGCTCAATCTGTGACTTTCCTTAAAGATGAAGAATACATCCTCTTTTGATAAATTTTGATATTGGACTTCCATGGTTATCTGGTTTTGTATGCCTCACAACTTATATATAAAACGCATCTATACACTTTACAAGCCCCTATAGGGTATGTAAAGTGAGTAAAATTGCTTTTCGCCTATGAAACTACAAAACAATAAAGTATCCACAAAAAATACCTATGATTAATTTACAGCAACTTATAATTTAACGAAATAAAAGACAATGCAGTCTTGTTTGTGGAAGGATACAGCGAGTGAGGCTCTCAGATAATTACCTTTATTCTTAGCATTTAAATTGCTTTGGCATGTTTACTTTCTTAGCAGTCGTCGTAATTTTTTATACTACATTAACAATCTATAAATCGTCTTGCTTTTGATTTCTACAATCTAAACTTAATTACTATCTAATTTTGCATTATTATAAACTACCTTAAGCCTAAGCCTTACAATATTCGCTCAATTATCTTTTGATCTAAAGTCTTTTCTATACTCTTTAACCCAATTTCCATTGGTCGTCAAGTCGATTTCCATACTCCTTAACCCAATTTCCATTGGTCTTCAAGTCGATTTCCATACCTCCTTAACCAATTTCCATTGTCCTTAAGTCGATTTCCATACCTCCTTAAGCCAATTGTCATTGGTACTTAAGTCAATTGTCATACCCCCTTAAACGAATTGTCATTGGTACTTAAGTCAATTGTCATACCCCCTTAAGCCAATTGTCACTGGTACTTAAGTCAATTGTCATACCCCTTTAAACCAATTGTCATTGGTACTTAAGTCAATTGTCATACCCCCTTAAGCCAATTGTCATTGGTCCTTAAGTCAATTGTCATACCCCCTTAAGCCAATTGTCATTGGTACTTAAGTCAATTGTCATACCCCCTTAAGCCAATTGTCATTGGTACTTAAGTCAATTGTCATACCCCCTTAAACCAATTGTCATTGGTACTTAAGTCAATTGTCATACCCCCTTAAGCCAATTGTCACTGGTACTTAAGTCAATTGTCATACCCCTTTAAACCAATTGTCATTGGTACTTAAGTCGATTTCCTTAAGTCCTCAATTCAATTGAAATTACAACGAATATGATTTCCAATTGGCTCTACTTATATTGTGTTTTCTTATAAGCAATTTCACATGCTCACTGGATCTTTGCAATTGCTATTGGTATCACTTCCAAATCAAGCTACTTGATCTTTACATTACAATTGTTACTTATTGGCAACTTCTACCTTCCTTCCCACTCGCCGTAGAACTCCTCAAGGTATTGTTCCATAAATGTGTGGCGCTTTTCAGCCATAGCTTTACCTGCTTTGGTATTCATACGATCTTTCAGTAACAATAACTTCTCATAAAAATGATTGATGGTTGGTGCTGTACTGTTTTTATACTCCTCCTTTGTCATATTTAAATTGGGTGCAATTTCAGGATTGTAGATCTCCCTGTTTTTGTGCCCACCATAATTAAAGGTTCGTGCGATACCAATGGCACCTATAGCATCCATACGATCGGCATCTTGTATCACATCCAATTCCAGTGATGTAAACTTTTGAGCCTCTTTTCCTCCTTTAAATGAGATGTTGCTAATGATATTCTCAACATGAACTATTACTTCCTCATCAACTTGTACCGACTCTAAAAATGTTCTTGCCTTTTTAGGACCAATGCTCTCATCTCCATCGTGAAATTTAGAGTCAGCAATATCGTGCAACAAAGCTCCCAATTCTACTATAAACAAATCAACATCCTCCTTTTTGGCAATCTGTCTGGCAGTTTTCCAAACCCGATAAATGTGCCACCAATCGTGTCCTCCTTCAGCATCAATTAGTGTTTGTTTTACGAATTCTATGGTTTTATCTATGATAATCTGAGCTTTCATTCTTTTGTTTTTTGTTTGTGATTAAGCGAAGATAATTAAAATGACAGGATACGATGGGACATCTGTCCTTTAGTATCACTCCCCTTCTCCTATTTCATCTCTTTTCTAAGCAAAAACTACTACGGATAGTTTTAGAAATATTCTATACTAGAACAGTCAAAACTCTTCGTACTAGAATCTTAAAGCAAGATCATTTTTACAGATTTAAATACATAGAATAAAATAAGGCTGAATTGTATACATTTACCGAATATTTACCCCTCATCTACCCTAAGGTCTATTTGTATTCCTTATTCTAGAATAAATTTTAAATATGACCATTCAAATTATAGAAGTACAAAATAAACGCCAACGCAAAGCCTTTGTTAATTTCCCTTACGAACTCTATAAAGACAACAAATTCTGGGTTCCTCCTATAAAGTCTGGAGAGTTGGAATTGTTGCTTCCCGAAAAGAATCCTGCCTTTGAATTTTGTACCGCTAAATTTTGGCTTGCTTATCAAGACAATAAAGTTGTGGGTCGTATTGGTGCTATTGTTAATCAACTAGCCATTGATAAAACTGGTGAAAAAATGGGGCGAATCACTCGTATGGAGTTTATTGATGATCCTGCCGTTTCGAAACAGTTATTTACAGTTGCTGAAAATTGGCTGAAAGAAAAAGGTATGATTGGTGCAATGGGACCTCTTGGTTTTTCCAATCTCGATCATGCTGGAGTATTAATCGAAGGGCATGAATGGCTCCCTTCTATCGCCTCTGATTATCATTTTGCATACTATCAGAATCATTTTGAAAATTCCTCTTATCTGAAAGAAATAGATTGGCTGGAGTTTAGAATTAGCTTGCCTGAAGAAACACCAGCAAAAGCAAGTCGTTTGGCTGATTTAATTCAAAAACGACACCATTTAAACATCCTTAATTTCACCACTAAAAAGGAACTGGAACCGTATAAGGAAAAGATTTTTAACGTATTTAATGATGCTTTCGCTGATCTGTTTGGCACGTTTAAATTGCCCGAGAAATTAATTCGATTCTACGTTTCAAAATATTTCCCAATTCTGAATCCTCGATACGTAAAAATCATAACGAGTCAGGAAGATCAGTTAATGGGCTTTATTATTGCGATTCCTTCCTTATCAAAGGCAATGCAAAAAGCGAAAGGGAAACTCTTCCCATTCGGATGGTGGCACATTAAAAAGAGTCTAGAGAATCCTTGTGAAATGGATTTAATGCTTACTGGTGTAGATTACAAATCTCAGAAATTAGGTTTTGTT
>Ga0209379_10000368_pt1 | contig 41021 bp, 31 predicted proteins | sample tdDd001_FD_187124 | JGI IMG/M metagenome (GOLD analysis project Ga0209379, IMG submission 187124) | Marine sediment microbial communities from the Atlantic coast under amendment with organic carbon and nitrate - tdDd00.1 (SPAdes)... | ecosystem: Environmental > Aquatic > Marine > Coastal >... | reverse complement strand
TAGTAGTAAGAGCAAAAAAGAGCAGGTGATACCTGCTCTTTTTAATGGTAACTGATATTAGACTCGACCGACGGAATCGCGATCGATCAGTTTAGGGTGAAGCTGCTGTTTGATTTTAACTTCAGTTTCTTGAACCATGGCCAACACCCCTTTGGCTGCTTCTTTCCCCATTTCTTCAACAGGAAAGTTAATGGTCGTTAAACGCGGTCTTATATGAGCACTGTGGTAGTCATTATCGAAACCAACGACAGAAAGCTCTTTACCGATGATGATTTCTCTCTCTGCTGCGACGTCATAAACTGCGAGGGCAATATTGTCGTTTTGGCAGAACACCGCGGTAATATCTGGTGCGCGGTCAAGTAATCGTCGGGTTCGGTCATGGTTGCCATCGTGGTCAAAGCGTCCTTCTATCACATAGGAAGGGTTATAAGTGATTCCCGCTTCTGCCAACGCCAAGCGATAACCTTGTAAGCGTTCTCGGCTATCACCTTTACTCAGTTGACCTGTAATACAAGCGATATTCTTATGACCGTGATCGAGTAAGTGCTTTGTTGCCAGATAGCCACCCAGTTCGTTGTCAATATAAATACAATTATCTGAAATATCAGGGATATAGCGATTAAGAATGATCGTTGCAGGCGTATTTTTAACCACATCAATCAATTCGTCATCAGAAAGCTTGTCTGAATGCAGAATAAATCCGTCGACACGCTTAGAACGAAGAAACTCAATGGAATCTCTTTCTTTGGTGTGTGACTCCTGGCCACTAGTGACGATCAGATGATTGTTGTTTTGACGAATAGTGTCTTCAGTATGATGCATTAGCGGCCCATAAAATGGACCATCCAGTGAACCTACCAACATTCCGATACTGTTTGAACGGCTTGATGCTAATGCTTGAGCAAACGCATTCGGCTTGTAACCTAGTTGCTCAATAGCGGCAAAAACTTTCTTACGGTTTGCGTCTTTGACTGTCGGGTGGTTATTGATTGCGCGAGATACGGTAGCTTGGGACACTTTAGCTAACTCAGCGACTTCTTTAATCGTAATCAAGGCATTAACTCATCTTTAAGGGGGAGGTAGCATCTAACAACCTGTTGTTATTCTACTGTTTACTCGCTTTCCTAGCAGGACTCCACATTTATCTCCATTTTACCCCATAAATGTGATTACAAACCAAAGAAAGCGCTTTCCTTTTGATTTGAATCTCATTTTGTATGGGTTATTCGTTGGCATTATCACCATGTTCCAGCGTAATAGTGAAGCTCTTGATCAATAAAATGCCGTAATAGTTGAGAAAGGCGATGGATTACCAAACGGAATTGCATAGGAGTGCAACTATTTTCTTTTTTAGAGAAAGCGCTTCCTTAATTGAGTGAGATAATACGGACATATTTCCCTATGAATAGACTAAAAATAAATAAACATGCTCTTTTAACCTGTCTGCCTCTGTTACTGATTGGTTGTGATTCAGAGAAAATAGAAGATCCAACGACTAACGGTGCATCACCAAGTGAAGGGGTTGTGCTTGTCGATCAGCCAGCACCTGTTGCTCCATACCCTAATGTACTTGGTTATGATGTTAACAGTAGCCGTTCAACGACAAATGACTTCCTGCTTGGGAACCCTGATTTCCAAGCTATATCCTATGGCTCATTTCGTCAAACAGTGCGTGATAGTGTCGATAACGCGCCTTCGGTTGAAGAGATCAAAGAAGATTTATTGCTGATGGAAGCAATGGGTATCAAGGTAATTCGCACTTATCACACGCAAGACTATATCGATACTGAGCGTCTGTTGGTTGCGATTGACGCATTTATGAATCCGACATCTGTCGAATACAGAGAAGGGTTTAAAATGTTCGTTATGCTCGGTATCTGGGTTGATGCCGTCAATTCTTGGGGAGGAGGGGAAATAGATCGAACCCAAGGCAGTGCGACAAGTGAAGCGGAGATGAATAAAGCGATCGAGCTCGTTAATTTATACCCAGAAATCATTAAAGTGATGGCGGTCGGGAACGAGTCAATGGTTCATTGGGCCGGCTACCACGTCTCACCTACTGTAGTGACGAATTACATCAATCAACTTCAGGCCTTAAAAACGAACGACTTTACTAAAGGTTACGACGATTTAGTAGATGAAATTCCGGCGGATACTTGGATTACAAGTTCTGATAACTTCGCAGTCTGGGCTGGTCAAGGTGACTATGCCGGAGATGACTACAAAGCGCTTATTGAAGCGGTTGATTATGTTTCCGTCCACTCTTACCCATTCCATGATACTCATTGGAATGGCGAGTTTTGGTCTGTGCCTTTGGATGAGCAAGAGTTAACGAAAGAAGAACAACTTCAATCTGCAATGGCTCGTGCAAAAGAGCATTTTTTAAGTCAGGTGAAAGCAGTTCAGGACAACGTCAACGCCATCGACCCAACGAAACAAATTCATATTGGTGAAACCGGTTGGTCTACGATATCAAGCGATGGGTTTAGCGTAACAGGAACCAAAGCGGCGGATGAATACAAACAGAAGCTTTACCATGACGCATTGAGAAGTTGGTCAAATGAATTTGGTGCATCGCTATTCTTCTTCGAAGCCTTTGATGAGCAATGGAAAGCCGGTTGGGAACAGGCGGACGAGAGCCACTCCGAAAAGCATTTTGGCATGATTGATTTAAACGGACAGGCGAAGTATCTACTTTGGGATTTGGTTGATCAAGGAGCGTTTACCGGGTTAATCAGAGGCAAAGATGGTGAGGGCAACGACATTCAAATCACCAAAAGCTATGACGGCAATATTGACGCATTGATGTTAGATGTTGAACTGCCTCCTTATAAAGAAGCACCAGTGAACAGTGAGAAATATACGGTAATTGGTGATGCATTGTCTGAAGGCGTAAATCTTTATTGGTGGGGAGGCAACTCAGGTATTTACTTAAATGAGGCGGGTTCTTCAATTATGCTTACTGGGGGGGCGGATAGTTTTCCTGGCTGGTGGGGAGCTGGTGTTCAACCTAGCGTTCAAGCAAACCTGACAGGTTTTGAGCAAGGTAGCCTCAACTTTGATATTAAAGCAACGCAAGCTTTATCTGATGTAACGTTCAAACTCGGAATGCAAACCGGCTCTTCGGGCTCAGTGAATCATTTCGTTCAAGTCGGTGGTTCTACTGCCTATCCGGTTACCACAGAAACACAAACTTACTCTATTCCACTCTCGGCTTTGGCTAATTATGAACAGATGGATCTAAATGCCGTTGTGGCGTTGATGTTCTTCCTTGGTGAAGTGGATGGAGCAGGAGAAAACTACATTCCTGATGGGGTATCTGTCGAAGTGAGCAATATCTACTACTCGAAATAACAACTAACCAAGTGACCGCGATGGGGATTACCTTATCGCAGTCCAAGTAAGGACTATTATGTTGAACAAGACACTGATTTCGCAGCTTGTATTTTCCAGCCTATCAGGGGTGATGCTTGTAGGTTGCGTAAGTACTGCAGATACCACGGATGCCTCATTTATAACCGGTAAAAAGCCAGTAGAGTTACAGCAAACGCCAACAACACCAAGCGATAAGTGGAAACTATCCTGGCAAGATGATTTTGAAGGCGATCGAATTAATCTGCGTTACTGGTCATTTGAACAAAACTGCTGGGGAGGAGGAAACAACGAACAACAATGCTATACCGATAGCGATAAGAATGCGTTCGTGAAAGATGGTTTGCTCCATATTGTCGCAAGAAAAGAGTCTTTTACGGGCCCTGACAACCCAGAAGGCGTAGAGGGAGGAGCAAGCAAAACACTTCCTTATACGTCGGCGAGATTAAGAACCAAAGGAAAGCGCGACCAAAAATATGGGCGCTTTGAAGTTCGCGCTAAGCTTCCTTCTGGACAAGGTACTTGGCCCGCTATTTGGATGTTACCAACAGACAGCAAATATGGCACTTGGGCAGCATCGGGTGAAATTGACATTCTGGAAGCTGTAAACCTGAAAACTCAGTCTGATGCACCTGGAGCAAAACCGGGAGAGGAAGAAAACCGCATCCACGCTACCTTACACTATGGTAAAGCCTGGCCAGATAATGCGAGTAGTGGTTTGGGGGTGACGCTGCCTAATGGGATCAACCCAGCGGATGATTTCCATACTTATGCAATAGAGTGGGAAGAGGGCGAAATCAGATGGTATGTCGATAACATTCACTACGCGACACAGACTCACGAAGGTTGGTACTCTCAATTCGAGCAAGAAGGACAGCTCGTTAATGCAGATAGTTTGGCGCCATTCAATGAGAAATTCCATTTGCTACTGAATGTTGCTGTCGGTGGATCTTGGGCGGCTAATGCGAATGAAAAAGGCGTGAATGCCGATATTTTCCCTCAGACAATGTTGGTCGATTATGTGAAAGCGTACCGCTGTTCGGTTGATCGTTGGAAAGGCAAAGGCTGCAGCGCGAAATCGGAAGAAGCGACCTTGGTTAAAGGTAATCAGCCTCCAGCTATTTTGGTTCAAGATGACAGTTATGCCGATGGCCCTGAGCTGAACGTTTTTATGGACTCACTCAATGAAAGCCTTGCCTATGGCAGTTATGATCCAACCGATATTGTTGAATATCAAGAGGTTGAAGAGCCAGGCCGCGGAAAAGTATTGTCTATCTCGAAACAAAATGGTGGCGGCAATATCTATTTCCGCTCTCCTACGACAGATATCAGCCATTGGTTAGACTCGGGTCAACTCAGTTTTGATATCAAAGTTGATCAAATAGCAGAAGGTGTTGAACTGGTGATCAAAATGGATAGCGGCTGGCCAGCGACTAGTGATATGACCGTTCCTTTGAACAATACGTCTGAGTGGCAAACCGTATCGTTGTCTGTTGCCGATATTATTGCTGGAGGGAATCGCTATGTATCAGGAAGTGCAGATCCCGCCAATATTAATAACTTACTGGTTTTTGAGCCAACAGGCGCGATGGAGTTTTCTTTGGATAACATCCGCATGAGCAAGTAGCAAAACGCGAAGAATAATACTTTGGCCTATACCGCGCATCTAGCGCGGTATTTTTTTGTTCAATGATCGTATGCATTCTGTGATCAATCCACAAAGAAAGCGGTTTCTTTGTGATCTAATTAACTTTATGTATGGGTTGTTGATGAGTATTCTAGCGTCAATCCGAACATGATTAGCAACCCCGTCTTCAAAAGAGTCGTTTTAAGCTCTTCTGAATTCCCTACACCTTGAATGCTGCTTGTCTTTGGATTTTTTAATCACAATAAAAGAAAGCGCTTTCTTTGGGCGCATAAATAACATGGAGTTACTATGAAACTGTCTAAGCTTACTCTTGCCTGCCTTATCGCAACGACTGGAGTCACCTCATTACCTGCATTTGCTGAGAAATCTGAAGGATTTGAATTCCACGGTTACTTTCGTGCTGGCGTTTTATATAGCAAAAACGACGATTTTAAACGTGTAAAATTTCCTGCATCAAAGGAACGTCTAGGTCGTTTGGGCGTTGAGTCTGATAGCCATTTTGAGTTGGCGCTGCAAAAGAATTTTGTGAACGATGCTGGCCAAAAGATTCGTATTAAAACGCGTGCTGCTGCGGATAACGCTCAATACGCAACTAACCAATTAGGGGCGAACGCGGATGCAACAAACAGCGAAATCGGTATGGCTGAAACCTTTGTTGAATTTGAAGGTGTAACAGATAGCGGTGTTGTTTGGGGTGGTAAGCGTTTTTACGGTAAAGATAACTACATCTTCATGACTGACTTTTTCTACACGGATATGTCAGGTACAGGTGTAGGTATTGAGGGTGTTGAGTTAGGCGGAAACAAATGGGACTTCGCTTATATCGCAAGTGATGATTCTGGGGACACAGGTTTCTGGGGTGATGGTAACAATATCATGCACGCTCTTCACGCAGGTGTGAACTTTGGTAGCGTTGAATTACATGCAATGGCGAAGTTCATGCCAGACAATATGGTGGATTTAGGCTTTGGCGCTGGTGAAGAATCATTTGCTGAGAATGGCTATGAAATGACTGCTATCGTGCATTCGGATTCCGTGTTTGGCCTTTCTGATAAGGGTTTCACGAAATACATTGCGCAAGCGGGTAAAGGACTTGGCTCTGGCAACTTATTAGGCGGTACGATTACCACTTACAACACCTACAAGCCGGGCAGCGACTACCAAAGCTGGCTAACAACGGGTACTGGTTGTGGCACATCATGTGTTAAGGCTGTTGAAGACAATGACACTTCTTTCCGTGCTTTAGCTTGGGGTGGTTATTTCTTTGAAAATGGCGTGAACGTCTTCCACTCTATTCAAACGCAATACAATGATTTTGACAATGGCGCGAGTGATGGTTGGGTTTCCGCTATGGTTCGTCCAACGTTCCCAATCTCTGATAACTTCTTTATCGCGACAGAAGCAGGCTACATGTTTAACTACGAAGATCGTAACGGCGAGAAAGCTGACTCATACGATTACAAGCTGACTATCGCTCCAACGATGGTGGTGAGTTCTGGTTTCGGGCCTAATCCAGAAATCCGCTTACTTGCCTCTTACCTAGATGGTGAAGATCGTGATGGTAACGGTAAAGACGGAGACTTCATCGTAGGTATTCAAGCGGACATGTGGTGGTAATTGACTAACGAGCGCTAACTAAGAAGGTATTTTGTGGCCAAGTGCCGATACCTTCCTTTTTTCATTATATCCTTTTGTGTTGCAACTGTTCAGGCACACATTTTCCTCTGATAAAGGGTTTGCTCCTATTTATCACCTTAGCCGCTATTATTAGCGGCTTTTTTTATGTCATCTCTTGGTGTGATCTGAAAGCGCTGTTTATAACATTTAGAGAAGTAATTGCTGTCACTAAAACCTGACGACTCCGCGATAGTTTGCACAGAGGACAGCTTTTCTTTGGTGATCAAATTGCGAGCGTAGGTTAATTGTAATTGGCGAAGATAGTGATTAGGGGAAGAATCTAAGTATTGTTTAAACAGTCTTTCTAACTGACGCTGACTGATAAAAGCCGCTTGTGCAACTTGTTCGGAAGATAGGTCGCAACGCGTATAATGTTGCTCCAGATAGACCATAGCTCTGCTTAGGGCGAGAGCTGTTTTAGGCTCATCTTGTTTTTGCTCAGCATACGTCCTGGCCAGCGTGACAATAAGTTGTTGCATCAAACTACTGATCATGACTTCAAATCCAACATCACCCGTTTCATACTCGACTCTAATAGATTCAAGCATCAATTTGACTTTAGTCAGCTGGTCTGGGGTGAGGGTTAGTTTAGCCCTATATTCGCTGGTCTGCCGTGCTATTGGTTCGATCTTAAACAGGGCATGGTAGCCAGATAGCGCCCGCATTGAAGGGAGCTCAAAAAATGGTGCGGTTGCATCAAACATTAAGTTGATCAGCTTGAGGCCTTTGACGTCTTTAAAGCCATGTTCAGTTTCACCATTGATGACAAACACGTCACCAGCTGTCAATGGATATTCGTAGTCTGAAACGAGATGTTTTCCGCTTCCTTCAACAACCAGAAACAATTCGGAAAAGTCATGTTTGTGTAGCGCGAAGTCTGATTGGTGGTCACCATCGACAAACGCAAAACTTAAGTGCTGATGACGCTGATGTGAGCGGAGTCTATATCGCACAGTCATGTCGTTAATTTCCTTCTAATTGTCGCTTTATTAGGAGAATAGCGAATAAATTGAGCATACTATTTTTGTTATTGAAAGCACAGTGAATCATTCATAACGAATGGCTCAGTCGCCTTGTCTTTAACTCATCGTGTGGTTGATTATGCAAAACGATCAAATTCAACAAGCTCAATTTCAGTTGGCTCCAGTCAGTCGTCAAGCGGCGTCCGAAGGGATTGTATTACTTAAAAATGATAATAATAGTTTGCCACTCTTACCTGAGGATTGCGTGTCCTTGTTTGGCCGATGCCAGATTAATACATATCGCAGTGGAACGGGTTCCGGTGGAGCTGTAAATGTTCCGTACTCGGTGAGTGCTCTAGAGGGTATTGATCTTAATCTATCGATTACCATCAACCTTCAATTGGTTTCCATTTATCAAGACTGGGTAAATCAGCACCCATTTGATGATGGCGGTGGCGGTTGGGCTGCAGAACCTTGGTTTCAAAAAGAGATGCCGCTAAGTGATGAGTTAGTCGAGTCTGCGGCGAACACGTCAAATAAGGCGGTTGTGTTTATTGGCCGAACCGCGGGTGAGGACCAAGATAATAAAGACGTTGCGGGTAGCTACCGTTTGACTGAGCTAGAAGAGTCAATGCTTGTTAAGGTTTGCCGATATTTTGAGTGTGTAATTGTCGTCATGAACGTTACCAATATTATGGATATGTCTTGGCTTAATACGTTAGAAGGTCATCAATCTATAAAAGCGGTCATGTACAACTGGGCAGCAGGAATGGAAGCAGGTCATGCGTTGGCCGATATTCTATCTGGCGAGGAATCACCAAGTGGCCGACTCACTGACACGATTGCTTATCAAATTGAAGACTATCCTTCTTCGGCAAACTTTGGTGACAAAAAATACAACGTCTACCAAGAAGACATTTATGTTGGTTATCGTTACTTTGAAACTTTCGCTCCAGAAAAAGTCCAATTTGAGTTTGGTTCAGGGCTATCTTATACCCAATTTAACCAGCAATTAGTCGAACACCGAGTTAAAGATCACGAAGGTAGCAAACAATTCGAGTTTGATATTGAAGTGACCAATATCGGCGATCTCTATAGCGGGAAAGAGGTTGTTCAACTTTACCTAGAGGCTCCACAAGGTAAATTGGGTAAGCCTAGCCGTGTGCTGATCGCGTTTGCAAAAACTAAGAAACTTGCGCCTAGTGAGTCTCAGTTGATCAGCATAACGGTCCCTATTTCCCACTTAGCGTCATACGACGACAGTGGGGTGACTGGCCATCGTAGTTGTTACGTAGTTGAAGCTGGCGACTATCATTTTTATAGTGGTGGAAGCGTACACCAAGCCCAGCCTATTAACGCGACATGGCATCTTCCTCATATTCAAGTGGTTGAGCAGCTCCAAGAAGCATGTGCGCCAATTCAGTCTTTTGAAAGAATTAAGCCGACATCAAGAAACGAGCAAGGCAACTATCAAGCTGGTTTTGAAGTTACGCCACAGCGTCGTGTTGACTTAGCTGACCGAGTTATTGCTTCATTGCCGCAAGCGCTAGAATTGACAGGGGATGTCGGAATCAAGCTGGCTGATGTCCATTCAGGATCAGCTTCACTTGAGGATTTTGTTGGCCAAATGTCACCAGAGCAAATGGCTACATTAGTGCGTGGAGAAGGCATGTGTAGCCCAAAAGTCACGCCGGGTACAGCGGCTGCATTTGGTGGTGTTTCAGATAGTCTATTTCAGCTGGGTATTCCTATTGCGGCCGCTGCAGATGGGCCGTCTGGTATTCGAATGGACAGCGGCCACAAAGCAACTCAAGTGCCTATTGGAACATTGCTAGGCTGTACTTGGAACCGAGAGTTAAACGAAGAACTGTTCTATTTGATCGGTCAGGAACTAAGAGCCAATCATATTGATACGTTACTTGGCCCAGGCATTAACATTCATCGCCACCCTTTAAATGGTCGAAATTTTGAGTATTTCTCTGAAGATCCTTATTTAACGGGCATCATGGCTTCTGCTCAAACACTTGGCTTAGCGCGAGCCGGAGTTTCAGGAACGATTAAGCATTTTGCAGCGAATGATCAAGAAACTGCTCGAGTGGATGTGGATAGCATCATGTCTGAACGTGCATTGCGAGAAGTTCATGTGAAGCCATTTGAAATGGCGGTTAAACATGGCAAAGCCAGCACAATCATGACTTCTTATAATCCAGTGAACGGCCATTGGGCAGCGTCTAACTATGACTTGAATACAACATTGTTGCGTCAAGAGTGGGGATTCAGTGGGATAGTGATGACGGACTGGTGGGCGAAAATGAACGATCCAATAGAGGCGGGCGAAGAGAGTAAGACGTTCACCTCATATATGTTGCGTGCACAGAATGACCTTTACATGGTAGTTGAAAATGATGGGGCCGAGCGTAATGCGATGCAAGATGACACCTTGTCGGCATTGAATGAGGGAAGGTTGACTCTCGGAGAGCTACAGCGAAGTGCGATGAATATTTGTCGATTCATCATAAATGCGCCAGTGATGGAAAGACCATTAGAAGCGTATGAACCGATTAAGGCATTTAAACCGAAAGTGACAAAGTTTGTTGAGGAAACATCAGCTCAAACTGTTTATGTTGCCAATAGGCCGATGGAGCTGAATGCCTCGACTCAAGTAACCTTTGATATCGCTGTAGATGAAGCGGGCATTTATCGGTGCCAAGCAGAAATGAGGTATGAGAGAGATGCGTTAGCACAGTCTTCGTGTAGCTTATCTATCAATGACCTGTTCAGCATGAGTTTCCCAATTCACGGTACAGACGGTGCTACGCAGCAAATCAAGGGACTAGAAGTTAGGCTAAATAAAGGCCTCTATACGTTTTCAATAGATTTTGTGAAGCCAGGAGCCGTATTAGAGGTTTTACATTTAAATAAAGTGTAAGTAAGCCAATGTAGCCACAGAGCCCTTGTAGAAATACAGGGGCTTTTTGTTGAGTGACATATAACTAACTCGTGAACAATTTGGGTTTAAACGCAATAAATGCGTGACTGACTATTAATAAAATCAATGAAAATATAGAGTTAAGGACACGATATGAACAGTAAAAATAAGGCAATAGCGGCTGGAATTGTATTTGGTTTTACCTTGTTGATGATGCAGCTAGACGTTGGTGGAATATTTATGTTTATTGCTTCTGTGATGGCGTTTTTTACCTGTGCACTACAATCTGTCATGCACATTATGGGATACAAAGATGGAGACGCTTTTCGAGTCTATGAAGACTCTGAGAATATAGAAGCCGAAGCACTAGCGAATGTATTTAAGGATAAGAAAGAGTGTCAGGAGGAGAAAAACAAAAGGTCCGGAAGACCGGACCTTTAATATCTAGGGAGGAAGAGTTAAGCGTAGCTCACTCTGTGATGCTGTAGCTCTGTGCGCATCCCCATTACTAAGCTGACACACATGACCAGCAGGATAACAGTGAACGGAAGTCCCGTTGAAATGGTACCGGCTTGCAGTGCTTGAATGGCTTCTGTGCCGCCTACCCAAAGCAGAACAGCGGCAATAGCGCCTTCTACCGATGCCCAGAAAATACGTTGTGGGATTGGAGCGTCGACTTTACCGCCAGACGTTATGCTATCAACAACCAGTGAAGCAGAATCTGAAGACGTAATGAAGAAGACCATAATCAATACAATTGAGATCAAAGATAGGATTGAGCTCATTGGCATTGCTTCATAAGCGTAGAATAGAGAAAGCGTAATATCGCTTAAGCCGTTCTCGCCCAGTTCACCGACTTTGTTGATGACCTGTTCAATCGCAATACCACCAAAGGCTGACATCCATACTAGAGTAATGCTGGTTGGGATGAGGATTACCGCAGTCACAAACTCACGTACAGTACGCCCTTTCGATACGCGGGCAATGAACATACCGACACAAGGTGACCATGAGATCCACCAAGCCCAATAGAATACTGTCCAGCCGTGCATCCAAGCTTCATCTTCACGCCCATGTGGGTTGCTTAGAGCAATGATGTTTTCAGCATAACCAATTAGTGTATCTGGAATAGAACCTAATGCTGCTGCTAAACCAGCCAAGATCACGAACATTAGTAGAGCGAAAGCAACAATAAGGTTTGTGTTACTCAGAACTTTGACGCCACCATCAATGCCACGCACAACAGATACGACCGCCAGTGATGTTACAAAAGCAATCACGCCAAGCTGTAAGCCAAGGCCTGTCTCAATATCAAAAACATGGCCGATACCACTTGCTGCTTGTTGAGCTCCAAGCCCCAATGATGTTGCTAAGCCAAACAGTGTCGCTAGTACCGCAAGAATATCAATGATATGGCCAAACCAACCCCAAGTGCGGTCACCTAGTAGTGGGTAAAAGACAGAACGGATTGAGAGAGGTAAGCCTTTGTTGAATGCGAAAAAGGCCATTGCCAATGCCACAACCGCATAGATTGCCCATGGATGCAGGCCCCAGTGGAACATAGTCGCGCCAAGAGCAACGCGAACAGCTTCTTCAGAGTATGGTTCTACGCCAAGTGGTGTTTCATACCAGCCTGTAAAGTATGCAACAGGCTCGGCTACGCCCCAAAACATAAGGCCAATACCCATACCTGCCGCGAACAACATTGCGATCCAAGAAAGGTTGGAGTGATCTGGTTTTGCGTCGACGCCGCCGATACGGATTTTACCAAAAGGAGAAAGAACCAAACCAATACAGAAAATTAGAAATAGGTTGCCAGACCACATGAAAAGGTTGTCAAAGCTACCAATGATTTGCCACTTGATACCGTCAAGTGATGCTTTTGCTGTCGCAGGATCGACGACAAGAAGGGCAACCAAGAACAAGATAATCAGCCCGGCACTCGCACCGAAAACTGGATTGTGGACATCAAATCCCCACTTCTGAACATTATCTTGACCGACGGTGTAATCGGTATTCTCGATACTATACCTATCCTTAGTACTACTCATTTATCCTCGCAAATATTTAGAGTTCGAAACAAAATTTCGCGGCAAGGTTATCAGAAAAGAGTAATAAACTAAAGTTTGATCACAAATAAGACCGAAATGGACTGAAAACTGCGCGATTAATTGTGATGTGTACTAATGAAAAAACGCTGGCTAAGACCAGCGTTTTTAGGGAGGGTTATTCTCTATAATATGGCTTATGAAGCCTTATTCAGCTTTGGGTCAGCGCTATTTTCTCCTTCGCTGCTATCCGCAAAAATTTCTGCGACGGCGCTACGTTCTAATGCACCTTGAAGATTTCCTTCGTCATCGACAACCGGAAGAGAGAATTCACTCGAAATACTCTCCATTAAAACTTCTTCAATGGCGGAGTCTGGAGAAATTGCAGGGACTTCTTCATAGATTTCCTCATGAATTTCCTCTTGCGAATCTTGTTTCGCTGCATCGAGTAGGCCTTCTTTTGTCAATACGCCCTGATAGCCTTCTTCTGTGACGTGGTAAGCGTAATCCTGCTTTATCCCTTTCATTTGAGCGATCGCTTCTTGAATCGTATTTGCTGTGATGCGAGAAGCTGGTGGATTCATGACGGTTTCTACTGTTAGCGCACGCGCTCGGTTAACGTCTTTAACAAAGGCTTCGACATAATCATCCGCTGGGTGGAGCAAGATTTCATCTGGTGTGCCTTGTTGAACCAATTCGCCATCTTTCAAAATAGCGATGCGGTCACCAAGACGTAGTGCTTCATCAAGGTCATGTGTGATAAAGATGATGGTCTTGTGCAGTTTCTCTTGCAGCTCTATCAACTGATCTTGCATTTCACTACGGATCAAGGGGTCAAGTGCAGAGAAGGCTTCGTCCATAAGTAGGATCTCTGCGTCAGTACACAGTGCTCGTGCTAAACCGACACGTTGCTGCTGACCACCGGATAGTTGAGACGGATATTGGTTTTCGTACCCTTTCAATCCTACTGTTTCAAGCCACTGGTTAGCGGTTTCTAGGCGTTTGTTTTTCTCAATCCCTTGAATTTCAAGGCCATAAGCGACGTTATCTACAACGGTTCGGTGTGGCAATAAACCAAAACGCTGGAAAACCATCGACATTTTATGACGACGGAATTCTTCAAGATCAGATTGGCTTAGCTGCATTACGTCCGTGCCTTCAACCAAGATTTGCCCTTCGGTTGGGTCAATCAAGCGGTTAAAGTGACGGATCAGTGTAGATTTACCTGAACCAGATAGGCCCATGATGACGAAAATCTCACCTTTGTTGATTTTAAGGTTGATCTCTTTAAGCCCGACGGTATGGCCAGTGTCTGCAAGAATTTGGTCTTTGCTTTCACCCTGTTTGACTCGCTCCATCACTGATTTAGGTTTGCGGCCAAAGACTTTATACAAGCCACTGATTTCAATAAGAGGTTTAGTCATGCTTTAGATCTCCTAAGTGGGCTTGGGTACGTTTCGCATAGGCTTGTGACGCGCGGTCAAACAAGATTGCTAAAGCGACAATCGCAAAGCCGTTAAGTAGACCTAAAGTAAAGTATTGGTTGGTGATCGATTTGAGTACCGGCTGACCTAAGCCTTTAACGCCAATCATAGAAGCGATAACAACCATCGAAAGTGCCATCATGATGGTTTGGTTGATCCCGGCCATAATAGTTGGCATCGCCAGAGGTAGCTGAACACCCCATAAGCGTTGTTTGGCACTGGCACCGAATGCAGTAGCAGCCTCGAGCACTTCTTTGTCGACCAATCGAATACCAAGGTTAGTTAATCGAATTACCGGTGGGATGGCGTAAATAACGACCGCAATTAGCCCGGGGATTTTACCGATGCCGAGTAGCATTACTACGGGAATCAGATAGACAAACGCAGGCATGGTCTGCATGACATCCAGCATAGGAGTTACGATAGATTGCACTCGGTTTGAGCGCGCCATTGCGATGCCTATTGGTATACCGAGAATGATGGAAAGCATGGTACAGACGGTGATAATACTGAGTGTCCGCATGGTGTTTTCCCACATACCGAAATAACCAATCAGTATTAGAGAAACAAAGCAGCCGAGAGAAAGTTTCCACGAGCGGCTGGCAAGGTATACGAGGGCGGTACAGACTGCGAGGATAATAACCCAAGGTGTCGAAATTAGCAGTTTTTCGAACCAGACAAGAAACGAGAGAAGTGGGTCAAAGAAAGATTCGATCATGTCGCCATATTCACGAGAGAAATCTCGGTAAGCGCCATCAAGTGTTTTGCGGATAGCTCTTAGGTCAGAGCGATCCATTTCAGGAAAGCTGCTGAACCAGTTTTCGATAGACATCTATAAATTCCTTTTATTCTCCTTCGTCAGAATAGACAGCTGACGAAGGAGTACATCTTTAGAATAGTGCGTCGTGCACTATTGAGGATTAAAGAGCTTGTTTTATTTTGCTTGCCACTTCAGGAGAAACCCAAGCTTGCCAAACACGCTGATAATCTTCTAGGAAGTGGAACATTGCTTCTTCACCATCGGCTTGATTGTCTTCCATCCAAGCGAGAAGTTGGTTCATATCTGCGTTGGTAAAGCCACGTTTTGTGAAGTAGTCATACGCTGCCGGAGCACGAGTCGCGAACTCTTCTGTTGTGATGGTATGAACTGGTGAAGGTGGGTACATGGTTGGTTTAGGGTCTGCACACTCTACTTGAGTGGTACAGTTTACAAACTCGGCTTCATCGACACCGCTACCGAAGTCGACTTTAACCATTTCGTATTTGCCAAGTACGGCTGTTGGTGCCCAGTAGTATCCAAGCCAAGCTTCACCACGCTCGTTGGCTTTAGCGATGGCACCAGAAAGGCCTGCGCTTGACCCAGGATCAACAATGGAAAAGCCAGATTTATCTAACTCAAGAGCATTAAACAAGTTACCTGCACTGATTTGACAGTTCCAACCTGCTGGACATGTGTAGAATCCAGATTTATCAGGGTCTTCTGGGTGTTCAAATAGCTTGGCGTGTTTCTTAACACCTTCGATAGTCGCGATTTCAGGGTACTCTTTGACTAAAGAAGCTGGAACCCAGAAGCCTTCCTCACCACCATCTACCAGTGATTTTCCTGCAAAACGAAGGCGTTTGTCAGCGACACCTTTGTCTAGCGCGTCTTTAAGACTATTACTCCAAAACTCTGGAGCAACGTCCGGTTGGCCTTTTTCGATCATGGATGTGCCCGTTGGCATTGTATCACCAGGGATCAATTCAGCGTCACAACCGTATCCGTGTTCAAGAATAAATCGGTCTATGTTGGCGATGACTGTTGCGGAGTTCCAGTTCATATCTGCGATAGTGACTTTGCCGCACTCGCCAGCTTGTGCATTTAGAGCTGTCGCGCTCATTATTAGCAATGCTGCCGTTTTTACTCTCATCATAATTTCCCTTTTTAATGAATGCCTTTTAAAAATAGAGATTTAATGATTAGAGTTCAAATTAAATTTTTAGCGGTGTGACATCGTTAAAGTGCAATTTTTGTAAAATATTGCGTAATTTAGACGAATTTATGCCACATAAATCACCATTATTGGTGTGGATTCAAGAGTGCTGAGTCTTAAGTGGTTTGAGTTCGAAGTATTGGTTGTGCGGTTAGTCCGCAGACCAAACATTGCGTATTTCAGGCCATCCCCAGTTTGTCAGCTCAACATCCTTCAATACACCATGAAACCGAAGTGTTTGTCTGTGGTGAAATAGCGGTGTTAACCAGTATTGATTAATGAGTGCAGAGGCAATAGGTTCCAAGGCATGTAAGTAGTTTGACAGAGAAGTTTCAGAGCGTAGATTGTCTAAAGACTGAGTGAGCCAAAGTTTCGCTTCGTCACCAATACAGCTTTGTAGTACGGGGTTGTGGTAGAGGCTATTGAACGCAGAAGCGTGACGATTATCATCAAGGTTAATGTTGGTAATGATCAGGGATTCTCTGAGTTCACCATCCATTGATAACTGGTTGAGTTCTCTAAAAGAGTAGCTGTTAATCGTGACTTGTGTCCCTTGATGTTCAAGGATGTTTTTCACAGCTTCGGCGCAGCTTTTAAGAGCCGTATAGTTATATACCGCAATAGATATTTGTTCCGGTAATGGCGTTTCTGGGGCTTGTGGGCGAACGATGTTATGCCACATTGGTAGCAAGTTATTTGCGGCTTCACAGCCAAACAAAGATTGATTTTCTTTAAGGCAATTGAGCACTTTTTCAGCGGTGATGAAACTGGAAAGGTAGCGGCGCTGTGCATCATTTAGCGCGTGATTGGGCTTTTGATTAAACAAAATGAATAGACAGCCATCTTCTGTTCGTGACTGTTGGGTGTCTTTGCGAATGTGCGCATCTACGGCGTGAGAAAGATAATAGTTGCAGTTGCTATTGTGTGCTTCTGGTTGATTGGTTTCTATCTGTTTCTCGATGAGCTCTTTCTCATCTAATTGCCAAATGGTGACCTGATCGGTCAGTGCTCTACAAGCATAATAGTGTTCAAAAGCTTCTAGACAGAGCCTGTTTTTCGCATGCTCAGTGACTAAAAATGGGCCACTTCCGATCACCAATGGAGTGCCTTGTGTTGTAAGTTGGCTTGCTGGCTGAATACCATACTTGACGCCGGAGATAAGTCCACCAAAGCCTTGATCAGGAATAGAGAGCGTGAAAACAACCTTGTTGTTGAGTGGGGCTTTTACATCATCTAAATGGGCTAACTCACTTCGATAATGAGATAGGTTTTTGAGTTTGTTGAATAGCTCGGCCACACCCCTTGCATTGATTTCCTCACCATTGTGAAAACGCAGTCCTGGCCTTAAATAAAAGGTCCACTCTTGATAATGATTGTCATGTTGCCAGTGATGAGCGAGTTGCGGTTCGAGCTGGCCTTCATTGTTACTTCCAACGAGGCAGCAGTATATTTGGCGTAAGAGATATCTTTCACTTGAACGTTGTAAGTGGTGTGGTACTAAATATTCAAATGGCCGTTTGTAAGTGAGCTGAATGTGTAATCGACCTTCTCTGAGTGATGCACCTGAAGTCTTCTGTAGCAGTTGCCCGAAAGTACGCTCGTCATCATCTAGAATCGATAGGGCTTTCTCATATTTCCCTTCTCTGATCCTAATAGCGGCTAGCTGCTTTTTTAACTCCAATAGAGTGGTGTTGAGGTAAAGAGTCGAACGTTGATTTCGCCCGACTTTCGGCTTCCACTGCAACCAATCTAGCTTTTGCATGTCGTTTAATAGATTGCGAGCATGGCGTGGGCTGGTAAACAGTACTTCTGCAATCATGGGCAAAGCTGTTTTGATTTCTTTTCCAACGCCCAGTGGCTCAAGGCGAGTGTAGTAGCGTAGAAGCGTTAAATCAGACATCTTCTCTCCAAAATTGTGATGATTTAAGTTTTTAATTGTTCCTTATTTTATCCTTTATAAGTATAGAAAAGCTAAATTTCCGATAAATAACTTTAAAACAGGAACAAGCGAAATTTAATCTGACTGTATTTGTTGTTCCTATTAAATGGCATTCTAACCTCGTGGTTCAAGCCATATTCAGCGCTGATTGGGCTCATGCTCCTGACACCCCCACGAACTGACCAATCAGTGCTGTCTTGAAGCCTTTATTTGCGGGGAATGAGTAACAAACTGCTTCGATGATGAGTAAAGTTAGAAGACTTTGCGGTTATTTGAGACTAATATTATCCGTGAATTGAATCATTATGCTGGCTAGAGTATGGAAAGAGTCGTAGACCTCAATCGATGGCAAAAGGAACACATCAAGTCAGAGCAAGAGCTCAAACAGTTGTTCACCGAAGTTAGTGCTTGTTATAAATCGCAACCTTTTCCTGATTATGATGTTCGTATAGAACGCCTTCAGATATTGAAGGAATCGTTATTGGAAAGGCAAGAAGAGTTAGTTTCGGCGCTAAATCAGGATTATGGCTTTCGGAGCCGCTTTGATAGCCTGATTTGCGATATATTGCCTGCGGTTTCACACATTAACTACACTATTAAGCATCTTAAAAAATGGATGAAACCGAGCCGACGTTCGTCTGGTTTGTTGTTAGCCCCTTCTCGTATCAAAGTTGAATATCAACCCCTTGGGGTTGTTGGTGTTATCGTACCTTGGAACTTTCCAATAGTACTCAGTATCGCGCCTATCGTAACTGCGATTGCAGCCGGAAACCGGGTAATGGTCAAGCTCAGCGAACACACCCCAAAGACCAACCAAGTATTGAGTCAAGTCTTTGAACAAATCGATCAGAATATATACCCAGTAGAAGGTGGATCAGACATTGCGAGTTACTTTTCGCAGCTCCCATTTGATCACTTAATTTTTACGGGCTCGACAGCCGTTGGACGACTTGTGGCACAGGCGGCAGCAAAGAATCTTACACCGGTTACGTTGGAACTTGGTGGTAAATCACCGACGCTCGTTGATGATGAAATCGATTTAAAACGCGCAGTTGATGCGATCATGTTGGGTAAGTCAGTGAACTCTGGCCAGATCTGTGTTGCACCTGATTATGTATTAGTACCCAAAGGCAAAGAGCTTGCTTTCATTCGCCTTTACTTGGAGCGTTTCCAATCTCTGTATGTTGAAAAAGGACAAGCGGACTCGGTAAGCCAAATTATTAATGATGGCCAATTCGCTCGATTAAATGAGTTATTAGAGGATGCAAAGGCTCACGGTGCCGGAATTCATACCATTGAAGGGGTTGAAGTCTCTGGTCGTCGAATGTTGCCGCATCTAATTACCGGCGTCACCGAAGATATGCTCGTGATGAAGCAGGAGATCTTCGGCCCAATCCTACCTGTAATTGGCTATCGACACATCACTGAGGTTTATGCCTATATCAATAGCAAGCCAAGGCCGTTAGCACTCTATTTGATGTCTGATGATAAGAACTTGCAGAGACAGGTGATTGAACAGACACATAGTGGTGGGGTAGCCATTAACGATACATTACTTCATGTGGCTGCAGAAGATGCCCCATTTGGCGGAATTGGTGAATCGGGTTTGGGCCACTACCACGGTAAAGAAGGTTTCCTGACGTTTTCTAAGGCCAAAACAGTGCTGCACACCAGTAGTTGGTTACCTCGAAGCCGGCTGTTACTTAAGTTTCGTAAACTGGCCGAGAGTGCATTAGGGAAATTGTTTATACGTTGAGAACGAAGTGAGCTGATACGCTAAGTTTGCGTATCAGCGGCTGTTTTCATCAAAGCGGATGTTGTTCAAAGTAGGTTTTGACAAACTCAATAAACAGTTTGAGCCTTTTGGGTTGATATCGGTCTCGGTGATAAATCATTGAAAAATCAACGCTCGGTACTCGCCACTCTTTAAATACTTCGACAAGTTGCCCTTCATCGATCTCTTGCTGACAATAAATGGTTGGGACACGAATAATACCATTGCCATTTAGCGCGCCTTTAACAAGTACCCGCCCATTTTTACATTGCAAATGACCAGAAATAGAAGCATCAAATGTTTGCTTTGTGCTGCTGTGTTCAAAGCTCCAACGCTTTACTGAGCCCGTTAGGCATTGATGGTTATTTAGCTGTTTAGGGTGGTCTATGCTTGGGTATTGCTTTAAGTAATTTGGGCTTGAGAGCGTGCCCATGTCGACTTGCATGAGCTTTCTGGCAATAAACCCTGCATCGTCGAGTTTGCCCATACGAAATGCAATATCGAAATCATCTTCTATCAGGTCAACTCGATGACTGCTGAAATCTAGGTTGACCGTTACTTGTGGGTGTTGACGCATAAATTCACTGGCGACCTGAGCAATAAGCTCTTCCCCCAAGTAACCACCGACACAGTTGATCTTTATTTCGCCTTGCAATACTTCAATATCTTCTACAGCAGCAATGAGGGCTTGATCGATCTCATTGAGCGCTTTTTCACATTGAATGTAGAAAGCTTTTCCAGCCTCAGTCAATTTGAGCATTCGGGTGGTTCGGATGAGAAGAGTCACTCCCATTTGTTTCTCTAACTGGCTAATTTGGCGAGATACATGAGAGCGAGAAACATCGAGTGCTTCCGCTGCTTTAGTGAAATTACCAAGTTGAGCGATGAGAACAAAAGAACGAATATCAGCGAGGTTGATTTGATTGAGCATGATGACTCCGCAAAAAAGTGTTGCTTCCATTGTTGCACCATGGCAACAGTGTTTCAACTAAAGCGATATATATCAACAAAAGGTTTTTTCTTAGTATATCTCCATCGCAGCAATACAGGCTGCCACAAGACAGAAAGATAGAGGAAGAACTAAATGAAAAAACTAATTGTAATCACAGGCGCAAGTTCAGGTATTGGTGAAGCGATTGCTCGTCGCCTAAGTAATGCAGGTCACCCTTTATTGCTTCTCGCTCGTCGTGTTGAACGTCTAGAAATGCTTAACCTTCCAAATACATTGTGTGAACAAGTTGATGTAACAGACAAAGCAACGTTTGATGCTGCGATTGCAAAAGCGGAAGCAAAGTTTGGCCCGGTTGATGGCTTAGTTAACAATGCTGGTGTGATGCTACTTGGTCAAATTGATACTCAAGATGCGTCTGAGTGGAAGCGTATGTTCGACGTGAACGTACTGGGCCTACTCAATGGTATGCAAGCTGTCTTAACTCCAATGATGGAAAATAATAGCGGCACTATTATTAACATCAGTTCAATTGCTGGTAAGAAAACGTTCCCAAATCACGCGGCTTACTGTGGTACTAAGTTTGCGGTACACGCAATTTCTGAAAATGTTCGTGAAGAAGTTGCGGCATCAAATGTACGTGTTACCACCATTGCACCAGGTGCGGTAGAGACGGAACTTCTTTCTCACACCACATCACAAGAGATAAAAGATGGTTATGACGATTGGAAAGTCGACATGGGTGGTGTACTTGCGGCTGACGATATTGCACGTGCAGTGGAATTCGCTTACAATCAACCGCAAAATGTTTGTGTTCGTGAAATTGCGCTAGCACCAACAAAACAGCAGCCATAATTGGTTTTGAATTAATATCACAAAACGGTCAGCTTGATGCTGGCCGTTTTTGTTTTTACTGCTTTCTACATTGCAAATTAGTGAATTACGCCTACAACTAAATTATGGGACTGGTTGCTTATTCGAGGTGCTATGGACGTTGCAACGAAATTGGAAGAAGCGGATGAGCTTCAACTTGACTCTAATCATAAAGCAGAAGAACCCAATGCGAGTATAAAATATGGTGAAGATGCTTTTGCTGATGTGTCTCCTCTTTGTGAAGTCGCATGTATTGTCTCGACGCCCACTAAAAAATTGCTGAGGTGCAAAACGCGTTACATCGGTATGCATTCAAACAATATTATTTTGTTGGAAATGCCGGATATTTCAGTAAAAGAAACGGCCGTTTTTATGCAGAGAGGCTACCCTCTTCAAGTCTGTGTTTTGAACTCAAAAGGCGAGGGTTCAAGGATCTATTTTAAGAGCAAAATTGAGTATGTTCTTAATGGGGGGAATACGAGCCTATTGCTGGTTACCTTACCTAAAGCTACTCAAGTTGTAGTTGGTCTGAGAGATAATGCGCGTTTAGAACTGTCGATTGATGCGCTGCTTGATCCCGAGAGGCAGAAGTATCTATGTCAGATTCGGGATATATCTCAATCAGGCTGCTTGATTGTGTTGGATCGTTCTACGAGTAATTATCGTGTTGGCAATTGTATTAGTTTGCAGATTCTTGAGGATGAGAGCAATGAACCTGCACGGTTCTTACATGCCGTTGTCAAAAATGTCAGCCAGAGTAATCAATACAAGAAATATGGTGTGAAATTTGAAGAGCAGAGTGTTGCGTATGTCAGCTCTCTTATTGAGAAACTGAATTTCTGCCAGTTGCAGCAAAAGTTTACCTTGTAGTTTTTGGAACCCACGTAATTGAAAGGAGTGAACTATACTTATTGGTAGTGAAAGTTTTAGTCGAGCTGACACTGAGAGGGCAGTATGGAACTACGTAATGAAAAAGGTGAAGTCACTCAAGTTGCCGATAATCTAACGATTAAAGAAGTGCTTGAAATGGGCTATTCAATAGACCTATGTGATGAAGCATTTGATCCTAATGAGCATTGGAGTGCTCATTCTGATGACAATGTGCGCCGCTCTGAATTTCCAGAGAGTTAAGAACCTTTGAAAGTAAAAAAATCCGAGCTAAGAGCTCGGATTTTTGTATTTAGTCATTAGAGCAAGTAAGCCCTAATTAGGCTTAGAAGCCTTTGATGTTCTCAGCTTCTAGCTCAGAGAAGTACTTAACAGTCTTCACTTTTAGCTCTTGAGTTGCTGGCTCATCACATACGATCACTGATTTAGGGTGTAGCTGAAGTGCAGATACAGTCCATAGGTGGTTTACGCTGCCTTCAACTGCTGCTTCTAGAGCAAGTGCTTTGTTGTGACCAGTTACTAGGATCATGATTTCTTCAGAATCTAGTAGTGTACCAACACCGATTGTTAGTGCGTATTTTGGTACTTGGCTGATGTCGCCATCGAAGAAACGAGAGTTAGCGATACGTGTATCTTCAGTTAGTGTCTTGATACGAGTACGTGAAGACAGTGAAGATGCTGGTTCGTTGAACGCGATGTGACCATCGTTACCAACACCACCCATAAATAGGTTGATGCGACCGTAAGACTTGATCTTGTCTTCGTAACGTTGACACTCAACTTCGTTGTTTTCCGCATTGCCGTCAAGAAGGTTGATGTTTTCTTCTTGGATATCAATGTGGTTGAAGAAGTTTGTGTACATGAAGGTACGGTATGATTCTGGGTGATCCGCAGGGATACCAATGTACTCATCCATGTTAAATGTAACAACGTGCTTAAAGCTAACTTCGCCAGCTTTGTGCAGTTCGATAAGTGCTTTGTAAGTCGCTAGAGGAGTACCACCAGTTGGTAGACCTAGAACGAATGGACGTTCAGCAGTTGGTTGGAAATCGTTAATGCGCTTAACAATGTGCGCTGCTGCCCACTTACCTACTTGTGCTGCTTGGTTTAACGGGATAAGTCTCATTTTTTGCCCCTAATATTAGAATTTGTGATGCTCTGAAACATTAATTCGCATTATAAAATAAGTCTTTGCGATCTTCTATTGTTTTTGGTCAAATTTTCTCGATAAATTTGAGATTAGCTTAACACTAGCCCATTTAATCGTTGTCGTAACAGGTTTTTCTAGAAGTTTAGCCTTGTGTCTCGTCATTAATTCTCGCGGTTAAATTTATGATTTTTGGGGCTAGGCTTAGCAATAGTTGTTACAAACCCGGCTGTTAGCGCAAACTTTGAATTTATGGTCAGGCGTACGGTTTCTAAATGAGGTATGATGATAGAACTCAACTGATTGAGTGCTTGGCCGATAAAGAAACGTTGAGAAAAATAAAAGAAAACTGAATGAATATTATAGGTATTGCAATAGGTATCACTGGGCTACTGCTTCTCTGCATGTTTTTGTGGATGTTAGCCCTTTCTATGCGCAAAAAACGTTTAGAACAAGAACGAAAAGAGCGAGAAATTGCCTATCGTAAAGCGATAGAAAAAAATCGTAAGCAAGAAAGAGAAGAGCGGATCTATAAAGCTGAAGGTGGCCACATTCCAACGATTCTTTATCTAGCGAAAGAAGCTGAGCGTACTAAGCCTAAAGAAGCTCTATATTGGTATACCAAAGCCGCAAAACTAGACAATGTCACTGGGATGTACGGAATCGTGCGGATCAGCGCGAAAATGAAGCAAGACTTAATACTTAAAGAGCAGTCGAAGTTTTGGCAAACCTGTATTGCAGCGATTGAAGGCAGTCTGCCACATAAATTTGAAATGGGCGTAGCGCTTTTTCATGGCCGCGGTACAGAGCAAGACCAATTTAAAGCCATTCAAGTCATGGAAGCGGCCGCTGCACAGGGCTATATCGATGCAATGTTGTTTTTAGGGGATTGGTGGATATCAGACAGTAACTCTCATGTGGATGCGACTAAATCGATTGAGTATTACCGAGTCGCAGCGCAGCTCCGTAGCAATGAAGGCCGAATGAAGTTGGGTTTGAGCTACATTAACGGCTTAGGTGTGTCTGCTGATCACGCAAAAGGGTGTTATTGGCTCGAAAGGGCCGCGGAAAAAGGTCACCTTGAAGCCATGTATGCAGCAGGTGAAGCATGGATGGATTTTCGACCTAATGGTAGTGCCATTGCTTATATATGGCTATTTCTTGCCAGTCAATTGGGCTATGAACGCGCCAAAGGACTGCGAGATAGAGTCGCTTTGAATATTGGCGTTGATACAGTGGTGGGGTTACAAGGCCTCAGCAAGCCAATGATGAAGAAGATTAGAGAGAATAAAGTCGGAAAACACTCCATCATCAAAGCACTGAATAAGCTATACAAGCGTGATGTACCACTATTGGAACAATCAGTTGCTACAAACGAACAGCCGATGGAGGCGAGTGGAGAAGTGACTTCTGAAACCCTAGTAGAAAGCCCTAAATCTGAAGCGGTGGCAGAGAAAGTCGATTTCAGTCAATCTCCAATGGACAAGCATTAAAAAAGGCCTCTAATTTAGAGGCCTTTTTATGTTTATACATTGCTCTGTTAGATTAAGCTTTGGCTTGCTTTTGCTTAGACTTACAAACGGCTGCAGTGAATACAACGTCTGTTGAGCTGTTGAGTGCAGTCTCGGCTGAGTCTTGCACCACACCGATAATAAAGCCAACCGCTACAACTTGCATCGCGATTTCATTTGGAATACCAAACAGGCCACACGCCAGTGGGATAAGCAGTAGAGAACCGCCTGCCACACCAGATGCACCACATGCCGACACCGCTGCTACTAGGCTAAGCAGTAGAGCTGTCAACAGATCAATCTCAATACCCATGGTGTGCACAGCCGCTAGTGTCAGCGTTGTAATCGTGATTGCAGCACCTGCCATGTTGATAGTCGCGCCTAGAGGAATAGAAACAGAATACGTATCTTCATCTAGCTTTAGCTTTTCACACAATGCCATGTTTACTGGGATGTTCGCGGCACTCGAACGAGTAAAGAATGCCGTTACACCGCTTTCACGCAGGCATTGGAATACCAATGGGTAAGGGTTTTCGCCTGTTTTCACCAATACTATGATTGGATTGACCACGAGGGCAATAATGGCCATTGAACCAAGCAGCACTGCCAGAAGGTGTGCGTAACCTGCTAGTGCATCAAAGCCCGTTGTTGCGAGTGTTGATGCAACAAGGCCAAAGATACCAAACGGTGCTAAACGAATAATAAAACGAACGATCTGAGACACGCCGTGGCTAAGATCTTCAAATACTGCTTTGGTTGTTGCAGAAGCGTGGTGAAGCGCAAGACCAAGACCAACAGCCCAAGCAAGAATACCAATGTAGTTCGCGCTCATCAGTGCATTCACAGGGTTATCTACAAGTTTGAACAGAAGAGTGTTCATGACTTCAGCAATGCCTTGTGGTGGGGTCGTGCCTTCAGCACCAGATACTAGCGTTAATGTGGTTGGGAATAGGAAGCTAAGTACGACAGCAGTCAAAGCTGCGGTAAGCGTACCGAAAAGGTAAAGAACCACGATTGGGCGCATATATGTATGCTGGTTTTTCTTTTGGTTTGCGATTGAGGCCGCGACCAGAATAAAAACTAAGATAGGAGCGACTGCTTTAAGTGCGCCGACGAACAAGCTTCCAAGCATTCCCGCATCTTTCGCAGACTCTGGAGCAATAATCGCTAAGCCGACACCAAGAATGATACCAGCTAGGATTTGCAAAACCAGATTGCCGCGAGCGAGACGAGCAAAAAGTGAGTTGTGTTGCATAGTTATCCCTGAAATGAATCAATTTATAGAATTATAGTGATTTCAGTTATCTCAAACTGAGCAAGGTATACTAGCGTGATGAAATATTGTGTCTAGATTTAATTGAAAATTAGCAGGAAAAATTAAGATTTAATGTGTGGTGTGAATTTTATGTTGTTTTTCTGTTTCTTTAAATAACAATAAAGGGAGCCTTAGCTCCCTTTATTGTTATTTAAAGCGGGGAAGATCAATGCTTATGTTTCATTCCGCTCATCACTTTCTTGATTGGTGCTGCGAATGTCTGTTTTTGGCCATTGGCAAAGGTAACTTGAACGTCAATCTTTTCACCTTCCACTAATGGTTTCTTTAGGTCAAACAGCATGATGTGTAAGCTGCCTGGTTTAAGTTCAACGCTTCCATTAGCAGGTACTTTGATTCGGTCTACTTGGCGCATCTTCATTACATCGCCTTCTTTAATTACATCATGCAACTCAACTTTTTCTGCGGCGTCTGTTGTTGCAGAGACAATAAAGCGATCGCTATCACTACGGTTCATGATTTCAGCAAAAACGGCGCTAGTTGCTGCATTTGGTGGAGTTGCACGAGCATAAGCATGGTGGGCCATGATATCCATTTTAGCGTGGGCAATTGGGCTAAGTACCAAAGTGGCAAGAAGAAGTGCTTTCAACTTCATGTTATTTTCCTTCTGAAGTAATGGTATTGAACGCTTCAACCAGAGGTGCTGGTGTTAACGTGTGTGGCACTTTGGTTATGAGTGTGCCATCTGGTTTTAGAAAGTAAAAATAGGAACTATGATCAAGGGTGTATTTTAATTCTGAGTTTTCAAGTTCTGTTTTTCTGAAAATGACTCCATAGCGATGAGCCAATGGGGTGGTTACGTCAAGAGGCGCAGATAGCCCTTCTATCATAGGATGGAAATATTGGGCATATTTGTAAGAGTCCGCCGCGGCATCACGTTCAGGATCGAGTGAAATGAACATAGGACGAAAGCGAGCTTTGGTTTCGTCATCAACTTGGTTAAGCGCACCTGCCATCATAGCTAGAGAGGTCGGGCAGACATCTGGGCAGCGGGTAAAGCCAAAGTAGACCACTCGAATTCGGTTATCTTTCAAATCAAAAATGTCGACTGCTCGATTGGCTTCTCCAAACAGAATCGTTTGTTCTGAGCCAACTTTGTTTCGTTTGGCTGTTGACTGAGCATCAAGATAACTTTTAATCCCAAACCCTAAAACGAAGGCCGCAATTAAGACTAGTATCCAGTTTTTACTCATCTTTCCATCCTTAGTGCTGCATTCATTGTTTGTGTACCATCTGAAAGCTCACCGACCCATGTCATGGCTTCTAGTGTGCAAACTGGTAACATGATCTCGCCACTAAACTGGCCAGCATCATTTTTAACCAGTTTAAATATTGCCGTCCCCATCTCCATTTCGTGGCCTTTCAACGTGAGAAACAGTTGTTCAGAATCGGTAGTTGGCCAGTAAACCGTCATTTGTGTCGGAATAAGAGGCTGACTGATATCTCGATCGAGAACAATACGAATGTCATTTTGTGTACAAGGTTGAGTTGAAAGCAGACAATAATCATCCAATGATATCTGGGTTTGTTGGCTCTGATACCACTGGTAGATATCTCCGGCGAAAAAACCGGTCGCTAGTGCGCCAGCAACCAGCGCAATCTTAATAAACGGAGGCACGGCAGTCTCTGTCAGTTTATAAAGTCGCAATCCTAACATCTAGCCATGATAAATACATGAGACGACAGATAATTCTGTGCTGGCGGTCAAATCAAAAACTAAGGCCTATTGGATTTGTGTATTCCATAAATGGCATGATCCAAAATACGGTCTCCGACTTTTTCTCGGTTTGTTAGAATGCCTTCAAGCGTCATTCCGCAACGTTCGGCAACTGCTCGACTGGCTAGATTGTCTTTGGCAGCAGCGAGTTGAACTTTTTCAAGCATATGCTCATTGAAAGCGATGTCGATCAGCTTTGTCACGACTCTGGTTACAATGCCTTTTCCTTGATGTTTTTGAGATAGCCAGTATCCGACTTCTGCGCATTTGGTGTCATGATTGATCGTATTAAAACTGCAGTTACCTACAATCTCACCTTGATAGAAAATTGCACAAGTCATCGATTTTCCATCAGCATATTCGTGTAGCATTCGCTGAATGAAAAGCCTAAAGTCTTGCTCGGATTGACAAAAGGCAGGCCAAGCTAACCATTGGGATAGGTATTCTTCTTGTTCGGATAACAACTCAACGTAATGTAGCGCGAAAGACTCTTGAACTAGTGCTAATTTGAGTTCGTCATCAATGGCAATAGTAAACATGACAATCCTTTTGATCGGTTATGAAACATCAAACTATCAAACTTAGTCTAGCAAGACCATGCCCTGACGAAATAGCGGCAATTGATGTGGCACGTAATTACTGAGTCTCGTTATATAAATCACACTTTTATAAATAACCGTCACAATCATGTGGTTTTTATCTGCTCCTTTAGTTTACTCTCGCCTAGCTATTAATAATTACTCATAAATGGTTACTTAGTGCGGGATAATATGGAAGTGTCACTTGATAACGTGAGCATAGACTTACGTCAGGTGTTGTTTGAAATGGCAAGTGCATTGGATGCGGTCGGGGTTGATGACATACATCACGGTCATCGCGTTGCCTATATCGCTTACCGTTGTGCTCAGCGTATGGGATGGAGTGAAGAACAAGCGCAAATCGTTTTTTCTCTTGGGCTAATTCATGATTGCGGCGTGACACAACGAGAAGAACGCAGTGCGTTACTGAGTACTATGGTGCCCAAAGATACAGTTAGCCATTGTATGAAAGGCTATGAGCTGCTTACAGCATGTGAGCCTCTGTCTTCCTTAGCTCTGCCAATTTTGTATCACCATACTTGGTGGTGTGAACTTGAAGTAAACAATGAACTTTCTGATGAAGATAAGCAGTTTGCGGCGCTGTTATTTTTATCTGACCGAGTGGATTATCTTCATGCCAACTATTATCCAGATAATTTCGGGAACGTAACTCAACGAAGTCGTGAAACTATCTCTAGCGAGTTATTAGCGAATACGTCGACTATGTTTGAATCAAACCAAGTGCAACATATGGTTGAGTTATTGGATAGTGATGATTTTTGGTTTTCAATGGACTCTCGGTATATTGAAAGCTTGGCTCATCGATTTCCCGTTGTTCCATTTTTTTCTGCGCACTTAACGTTGGAAGAGACCATATCTGTGGCTGAACTTTTTGCCCAAGTTGTGGATGCAAAAAGCCCCTTTACTTTTGAGCATTCGCGCAATGTGGCAAAACTCACGGAGTTTTTGGGTCACCAATTGGGCTACTCGGAACGTTTTCAACGTATGCTTTATTTAGCGGGGTTAGTGCATGATATTGGAAAACTCAAAACCCCGATCGATGTTCTGCACAAGCCTAATTTATTGACGGAGGAAGAATACGTCTGTATTCGTCGTCATGCGACAGATACGCGCCAAGCGTTATTGAAAATGTTCCCTTGCCGCCAAGTAATAGAATGGGCAGCAAACCATCATGAACGACTGGATGGTTCAGGGTATCCGTTAGGTAAAATGGCACAGGAGTTAGATTTACCAAGTCGCATCGTTGCGGTTGCTGATGTGTTTCAAGCATTAACGCAATCACGCCCCTATCGAGAAGGATTGCCCTTGTCTAAGACGATGACGATTCTCGGAGAGTTAGTGGAAGACGGTAAGTTAGATCCAACTGTGTTTGATTGTCTTCAGCAGCATGACATCGAGTGCTATCAGATTTCTATTGGCGAGAGTTTAAAAGAAACAGCCAGCGTTTAAAAAACTGGCTGTTCTATTTTACATCTTATTTTGTCATATCTTACTGTTCTAACAAGAACTGCTTAAAGCGAACTTGGGTTTCAGCATCAGCTTTTTCATACCAAAAATGCAGCATTTGCTCTGCGGTGTTTTCACCTTGTAAATCTTTGCTAGCAACATTAGCTGGTAGAGTGACTGCCGTTACAGTGTTGTTCAATGATGCAACGCCGTTATGTCGATTGTATTCAGCAATTTCTAGCTTGAAATTACGGCCAATTTGCATGCCTTCTTTCGCCAACTGCTCCTGTTTAACTTGAACAGCTTGGTTGTCTTTATCTAAAAACTGCCACTGCGCTGATTTAATGTTTTGTTTGGCATCACGCTGGTTTCTGTATGTCGGGAAGTCGAAAGTGAGCTCAGTGTCGTTGGCTATAAATTTAGCAACGATAGGATCGCTTTCGATAATGATACGGTCACTACCTTGAGTAAAGTAAGGCTTGTATAAGAACAAAATTTGGTTTTCGCCATCTGGTAACGTTAGCGTTTTATGCGAAGCAAATAGACCACCACTGATGTTCGGCTTAGCTTCGTTAGCGAGTAAAACTTCCACCGTGTCGGGTACTGATATAGTGACATCAGCGAGTGCCATTCCACTTGTACTTAGGGCTGCAAGCGCAAATAAAGATGCTTTGATTTTCATAGTTAGTGCCATCTGATTTGTAGTAGCTGTACTTTGCCTAGCTCCTATAAATAATGCAATCTTCTGGCTGTTGTATCGTTGAGATTTAACCACATCATGACGTAAGTAAGCGGAACGCACGGTTGTTCAATTTGGGCTATGCTTCACGTTAAAGGCTAAGATAATTGTTTATGTTATAAACTTGTTTATGCACTCACATAAGGACAACGCGATGAATTGCACATGGATGCACGACAGCCGAGCTGTGTTGTCGTCATGGTACAACTTAGATTATTGCCTTTCTCTACAGAGCAAAGAATCTCACTCTTCTTAATTTCTTTCGGTGTGCACGCACCAACGCTTTTCGAATCAACGAAACCAAGCCCTATGCAGATGAACTGCAGAAATAGCGCTATTTAAAGGAAATTAAAAATGAAACGTATCCCTGAACCTTTTCGTATCAAAATGGTTGAACCGATCAAAATGACCACTTATCAAGATCGTGTAGAAGCGCTTAATGAAGCGGGTTTAAATCCATTTTTATTACGTAGTGACGATGTTTATATCGATCTTTTGACTGACTCAGGCACGGGTGCAATGAGTGATAACCAGTGGGCCGGTATTATGATGGGGGATGAGTCATATGCGGGTAGCCGTAACTACTACAACCTATGTGATGCCGTTGAACATTTCTTTGGTTACAAGTTAACTGTGCCAGCTCACCAAGGGCGCGGTGCTGAACAGATCCTATTCCCTGCTTTGATTGAGCGTATGCGAGCAGTCCGTGGAGGCACCGATCCAGTCTTTATTTCCAACTATCACTTTGATACCACTGCGGGTCATATTGAGCTCAATGGCGGTAAAGCGATCAATGTGGTTGATAAGCACGCGTTTGATACCACTACACCCTATGATTGGAAAGGTAACTTCGACTTAGAAAAGCTGCAAGAGACCATTGATATGTATGGCTCTAAGAATATCTGCGCCATTATTACTACAGTGACTTGTAATAGTTCTGGTGGTCAGCCAGTCTCGATGGAAAATATGAGAGCGGTGTATGAGATCGCAACCAAGAATGATATTCCAGTCGTGATTGACTCTGCTCGTTATTGTGAAAATGCCTACTTTATTAAGCAGCGTGAAGAAGGTTACCAAGATAAGTCGATCTTAGAAATTATCCGCGAAATGTATCAATACGGTGATATGTTGACCATGTCTGCGAAGAAAGACCCAATGGTGAATATTGGTGGTATGTGTTGTATCCGCGATCACAAAGAACTGTTCCAAGCTGTGCAGACACGCTGTGTACCTATGGAAGGGTTCGTGACATATGGCGGTATGGCTGGGCGAGATATGGAAGCTCTTGCACGCGGTTTGTATGAAGGAGCAGATGAAGACTATCTATATTATCGCATTAGCCAAGTTCAATATTTAGGCGAACGCTTACGTGAAGCTGGTATCCCGATTCAGTACCCAACGGGCGGCCATGCTGTGTTTGTCGATGCAGCAAAAATCTTACCTCATATCCCAGCCGATGAATTCCCTGCGCAAGTGCTGTGTAATGCGCTTTACCTAGAAGCTGGTGTGCGAGCGGTAGAGATAGGTTCTTTGCTGCTTGGTCGCGATCCTGAAAGTGGTGAGCAAAAAGCCTCCGAACTGGAACTTATGAGATTGACGATCCCACGCCGTGTTTATACCAATGATCATATGGACTACATCGCCGATGCGATTATCGCATTGAAAGAGAGCGCACATGAGCTTAAAGGGTTAACGTTCGACTACGAGCCACCGGTTCTTCGTCACTTTACTGCACGCTTCAAAGCCAAATAGTCACAATGTCGATTAAGTAAACTCAAATTACTGCTTTCTGCCATCTGGTAGGAAGCAGTCATCTATTTTATCAAGGAGCTTTCATTTAGTTACAGATCCTGTTCCTTCTCTCAAAGTCTGCGGTTTCTTCTGTCGTGCTATGAGTTTATAAAGTCTGACTCAATATCCTATTTACAATGCAACAAAATGCTAACACAGATATGAATTCTGACTTTGGCTCGTAAACCACTTTTATTTTTTTCATCTAAAAAAAAGTCTCTTAAATACTGAAAGGGATGTTCTTCGTTAGTTTAGAAGAACAGCTTTAACTCTGACTTTAGAGTGAACTTCAAGGAACGAGAGAAATAGATATGAATCGTATTACTTTGTGTGCCGCTAGCATTGCGATGGCCGTTTCAGGCGCATCGATTGCAGCACCTACCGCGCCAAGCGTCGACGTATATGGCTCGAATAACCTACAGTTTTCAAAAATAGAACTCGCGATGGAAACCACCTCTGGATACAACCAGATGGTGAAATACTTCGACGAAGCAAATATCACCGTTAAGTTTAATCAGTGGAGTGGTTCGACTGGTGATACTTATAAAATCCTTTTTGATGGTGTTGAAGTGGCGAGTGGCCCAATCTCGGGTAGTCAAACCGCTGCTAACTTCACATATGGCCAAGGTGGTCGTTACCAGATGACGATTGAGGCTTGTGACGCAACAGGCTGTAGTGCTAGTGCGCCAGTTGAAATTGTGGTTGCCGATACAGATGGCTCTCACCTTAAACCGCTAACCATGAATGTGGATCCAAACAACAAATCCTACAACACGGATCCAAACACTGTCGTGGGTACCTATTTTGTTGAATGGGGTATTTATGGCCGTGACTACACAGTCGATAATCTTCCAGCTGATAACCTAACTCACATTCTTTATGGCTTTATTCCTGTGTGTGGCCCGAACGAATCAGTGAAGTCAGTTGGTGGTAATAGCTTCAATGCACTGCAAACGGCTTGTCAGGGTGTGGCGGACTATGAAGTCGTCATTCATGACCCTTGGGCAGCTTATCAGAAGAGTTTTGCTCAAGCCGGTCATGAGTATAGTTCACCAATTAAAGGTAACTACGCAATGATGATGGCGCTAAAACAGCGCAATCCTGATCTCAAAATCATCCCGTCTATCGGTGGTTGGACACTGTCTGACCCATTCTACGATTTTGTTGATAAGGCAAACCGTGACACATTTGTTGCTTCAGTGAAGAAGTTCCTTAAAACGTGGAAGTTCTACGATGGCGTTGACATCGACTGGGAATTCCCAGGTGGTGGTGGTGCTGCCGCAGACAAAGGCGACCCAGTCAATGACGGCCCAGCATACATCGCTTTGATGCAAGAGCTTCGCGTGATGCTTGATGGGCTAGAAGCGGAAACTGGTCGTACTTATGAACTAACGTCTGCGATTGGTGTTGGTCACGATAAGATTGAAGATGTGAACTATGGTGAAGCGATTCAATACATGGATTACATCTTTGCGATGACATACGATTTCTACGGTGGTTGGAATAACGTAGTAGGGCATCAAACAGCACTCTACTGTGGTTCATTTATGCGCCCTGGTCAGTGTGATGGTACTGGTCTGGATGAGAACGGTGAACCGTATAAAGGACCAGCGTACACGTCTGACAACGGTATTCAGATTCTGTTAGCTCAGGGTGTTCCAGCGAACAAACTTGTTTTAGGCGCAGCAATGTACGGCCGCGGTTGGGAAGGTGTTACACCTGATACGCTGACGGATCCTAGCGACCCAATGACAGGTAAGGGTACGGGTAAACTTACGGGTACGACTGAACAAGGCGTTTGGGAAGATGGCGTTATTGATTACAAAGGCGTGAAAACTTTCATGCTGGGTGACAATAAACAAGGCGTTAACGGCTTTGAATATGGTTATGATGATCAAGCTGAAGCGGCTTGGGTCTGGAATCGTTCAACAGGTGAGTTGATTACCTTTGATGATGACCGTTCTGTGAAAGCGAAAGGGGCGTATGTACGTTCACTTGGCTTAGCAGGTCTATTCTCTTGGGAAATTGATGCGGACAATGGTGATATCCTAAATGCGATGCATGAAGGTCTTGCTGGTGGTCCACCGCAAAATCGTGTCCCTACTGCCAATGCAGGTGCGGATGTAACGGTTGTTGGTCCTGCTTCAGTTTCGCTAGATGGCAGTGCGTCGAAAGACTCTGATGGTTCAATTGCAAGTTACCAATGGACTCAAGTCGCGGGCACGGCTGTTACACTAACGGGTGCAGCAAGCGCAACGGCGAGCTTTGACGTGGTGGAAGTGGCTCAAGCTGAGCCATTAAGCTTTAAGTTGACGGTAACGGACAATGAAGGCGCGACGGCATCGGATACTGTTACAGTGACGGTGAATCCAAAAGATCTTCCGCCAGTTAACCAAGCGCCAGTTGCGGCTATTGTGGCTCCTGCAAATGTAAATGCGGGTGATGTAGTGGTTGTGGACGCTTCGGCTTCGACAGACGCAGATAACGACGCACTGACGTATTCATGGGATGTACCTACTGGTGTCAATGCAACGGTAGATGGCGCAACAGTAAGCTTCGTGGCAGCTGAGTATACGCAAGATACTTCGTTAGCCTTTACGGTTACAGTAAGTGATGGCAAAGCAACGGCATCTGCGTCAACGACGGTAGTTGTTGCTAAGAAATCAACCGGTATTGATTTGTGTAGTGACCTTTGGGATACAGCCACAGTCTATACAGGTGGTAACCAAGTTTCTTGGGCTGGTAAAGTTTGGGAAGCGAAGTGGTGGACTAAAGGTGACGACCCAACTAAGTCAGGTCAATGGGGAGTGTGGAAAGAAGTAGGTCCTGCAAGTTGCTCGACTAACTAATCTTCCACTAGTCAAATAACAAAAAGCCATTCAGTGTTCTGAATGGCTTTTTTAGTTTTGCTAGAAATTGTTTGAATCGTTAGGTTAGTTTACCGCTCTAACTTTACCTTGTTTCAGACTATTCAAAACTTCCGACTTAGGCCCATCAGCGATGATGCAGCCTTTCTCCATTACAATTACACGGTCTACAACATCGAGCATTGATGTTTTATGCGTAATTAGAATCAAGGTTTCACTTGGTTTCAATTGCGCTAACTGTTGCTTGATGTGCATTTCAGAACGGTTATCCATTGCACTGGTTGGCTCGTCCATCAGCAATACCGGTGGACGCCCTAGCAATGAGCGAGCAATCGATACCGCTTGACGTTGGCCACCAGAAAGTAACTGACCACCTTCACCGACTTGGCGTTCTAAACCGGCAGGATCTTGCTGAGTAAATACTGTGACACCCGCGCGGTTGGCGGCATCCATGACATCTCGGTCATCGGCAAGTGGGCGGCCTAGCGTGATATTGTCTCGAATCGAACCATAGAACAGTTGGCTATCTTGAGGGACACAACCAATATTGCGGCGGATATCGATATGGTGTAGCTGTTTGATATCGGTATCATCAATTCGAACATGGCCTTCGGTCGGCTGATAGAGACCCATTATCAGGCGTTCCAAGGTAGTTTTACCAGAACCAATTCGGCCAATGACGGCTACCTTTTCACCTGGGTTGATGGTTAAACTCAAATCTCGTACTGAGGCTACTGGAGAGTCTGGGTAGTGGAAGGTCACTTTATCGAGCTCAATCTTACCGTGTACGATAGGACGGTGGATGTAGCGCTTACCTTCTTCCTGTTCGTCAGGCATCGACATCACTTGATCAATTATGGTCATGGATGACTTAGCTTGGTTGTAGCGAGTCGATAGCAAAGAGAGTTGCACCATCGGACCAATCGCACGGCCGCTCAACATGGTTGCTGCGATAAGACCACCCATAGTGAGTTCACCTTCCGCAATGAGGTAGACACCTAAGATGATCATGCCGATGTTTGAGGCTTGTTGAACAAATCCAGCGGTATTTTGAATGCCATCGGTAATACGGCGGCTCTTAATATTCCAGTTCGCCATGTGAGCGACAGCCTCTTCCCAGCGGAACTGGAACTGGCTTTGTGCACCAAACAGCTTGACCGTTTCTAAGCCAGCCAAACTTTCGATTAAGTTAGCGTACTTTTGCGACGCAAGACGAGAGCCTTCTTCTATGGTATGGCGTAGTGGTCCTTGAATCAGTAGCGAATACACCACCAAAATCAGAACACCAACAATAGGTACGATAACCAGATTGCCAGCCATAAGCCAAATTAGGACAAGGAATAGAATCGCAAAAGGTAAATCGATCAGTGATCCAATGGTCGCAGAAGTAAAGAACTCTCGAATCGATTCAAACTCTTGTAGGTGCCTTGCAAATGCACCGACCGATGGTGGTCTGGCTTCCATTCGAATACCCATCACTTTACTAAATAGCTTGGAAGAGATCAGAATGTCTGACTTTTTCCCCGCAACATCAATAAAGTAACTGCGCATCAGTTTGAGCACTAAGTCGAATAGGAAGATAACAAAGATACCACTGGCCAGAACCCACAAGGTTTCAAACGCTAAGTTTGGCACTACTTTGTCGTAGACCAAGCGCGTAAACATGGGGGCAGCAACTGCAAATAGGTTAATCAGAATCGAGGCGATTAACACGTCGCGGTAAATGTGCTTGGATTGCCAAATGGTGCTCCAGAACCAGTGCCCTTCTTTGGTCTTTAGGACTTCTGGAGAGCGTTCGTCGTAACGAAACTGCTTCTTCACCAGAAAATAGCGACCAATATACTGCTCTTCTAAGTCGCTCCAACTGATTGACACAGGTACAAGCCCAGAATCGCCAGTCACGATTTCGACTTCTGTCTTGTCTTCGCTGATGCTGTTTAGCACACAGGCGTCACCACTTTTTAATAGTAAGACGACAGGTAGTACAAGTTGGGATATTTCGTTCAGTGGCGCACGGTTCTCTTTAGCAACAAGGCCAGCACGCTCAGCGGAGCGTGGGAAAAGAAATGGGGTCAGCTTACCATCTGCTAATGGTAAGCCGTTGATTAAAGCCTCTGGTGAGTTTGCTAAGCCATAGTAGCGGCTCACGTAGATAAGCGAATTTAATAGCGGGTCCTGCATGCTATGCCTTTATCCTATTTATCTACAATGAAGCCTTGGAAGACTTCAATAAAGTGCTCAGACAAGAAGTCGAGCTGAGTTTGAGTTTCAACACGTGAGGCGATGGTCTTAATTCCTAAGTTATGCGCAGTTCTAGAGATCGACGTTAGCGTGAATTTTTGCTTCTCATCATCTAAGTGGTGCGTGTATAGGTAGTCGAGCTTAACGTAAGCTGGACGGAATTCGTTGATGTAGTCCAAAGACTGGAAATTACGCCCGTAGTTATCGACACCAAAGTCTGAGCCTGCGGTGCGAATCGCATTACAGAAAAGCGCTGTATGGTGAGGGGCGTTGATGAAGCAGTTCTCTGGGATCTCAAAGTGCAATAGTGAAGCACACGCTTTGTTTTTGTTGAGGATCTGGGTAACCCAACGGATGAAGCTTGGCTGCGAAATGCTCGATTGTGAAATGTTGATCGCAACGGGTTCTGCAATCTCACCCTCTTTGATTCGTTTCACCATAGACTCAATGACGTATTCATCAAACAAGTGGCTAGCGTTGAGCTGTTCTAGCGCGAACAAGTATTGGTTAGCACTGAAACGTTCATCGTCTTTCTCAATCGCAGAAAAGACTTCGCGGTGATAAGTTTGCCCCCAAGAGTTGTTGGCAGCCTGGAAGCGGAAAGTGATCCAATCATTGCTGATGGCTTCTTCCACCAAGCTCTTCCATTGCTGTTTACCCATCAAGTTATCGCTAGTGGCACTCGAAACGTAGCCGTAAGAGAGCTCAGGGTTCGATTTAGCCGTCGCTAAGGCGTTATCAAGCATGGTGAGAATTTCACCTGTGTTCATCGCTGTCTCGCTGTGAACAACCCCGAGTGAGATGCTAGACGTTGCCATGCCGGTTGGATCTGAGTTGATGTCTTGTACGTAGGTGACAATACTGTCGGCGATCAATTTAAGTTCAGTGTCATCCATATTCGGTAAGATGAAGCCAAACTCTTCCGTTGAGATACGGGCAAGGGTCACATTCGGTGAAGTGAGTGACACTTTTAGGTGGTCAGCTAATTCGCGGACCATGCCATCACCAAACTCATAACCTTTTTCATCGTATAGTTCACGAATGAAGCTCGCTTCGAGAATCGCGACGCCACCAAAGCCACCTTCGTTTAGCCAAGAGCTCAACTGACTCATGTAGTAAGCACGGTTACCTAAGCTTGATACCGGATCAACATAGGCGCGTTCACGCAGTTGCTGGGCTTCTTTTGCTTGGGCTTTGAATGATTTTTCAAGCTGAGCTGACATGCTATTGATGCCATCAACGACGTAGATCAAATCTTGCGTATTTGGTCGCGGAAGTGGGTCACCAAATTGGTTGCGCGCGACTTGCTCCATTTTCGTCACAATTAAGTTAAGTGGACGAAGAGCTCGTTTCAGGATGAACGAGATCGAGAATAAACCAAGCAACATAATCAGACAGAATGCAATGACTAAGCGTTCAAACGCCATCCACAACTGGACGTAGGCAGTTCCAGGGTGGCTGACAATTTCAACTTCGGCGAGTTGCATCCATCCACTCGTCACGACGCGGCGATCATGGATTTTGTCGAATAAGTGCAGGTTAGTAAACCACTTAGGCACGTTGTTGGGCTTAACTGGGTATGAGCGAAGTATTTCCTCACCGCTATCAAGGAATATCAGTCTAACAACCGAGTAGCTACTGCCGTCAAAAAGTGCATTGATCACGGACTCAACGGCAACCGTATCTTTATCTTCAAGATAGGGGGCGAGTGCCAAACCTACCGTGTTGATGGTGTTATTCACTTCGGACTGTTGTTGCTGTACCAAGTTGTTTCGCGTGGTATTAAACTCGATGATAAAAACGGATATTAGTAGCATCAAGATAACAGCAATCATTCCTGCGACAAGTTGTTTATATAACGTCATATTGCCTACTCATCATAATTGACTATTGGTTTATTAAGTTTGAGCGATTTCTCGCGAGCACGAAGATCATTCCATAGACTTAAACGAGATGATTTTCCTGCCAGTTGTCCTTGCTTCGATTTCATTAACCAAAGGTTTTTACCGTTAAAACTGTAGATCGGTAACAGATCTCGGCGCTTCGAGGCGCGTTTTATCTCTGGGTTAATGTTATCGAGTAGTATCGGCTCTGCGCTTGGCTTAGAGTAATAGGCGAGAACCATATGAAATTGATTAAGCTCGATAGCTTTTACATAGACTAAACGGAGCTTTCGATCAGAGACACCAAGCTCTAACAGCGAAAAGTATTTAGCGATCGTAAAGTCTTCACAGTCTCCTGCATTACTTCCGAGAAACTCAAGAGGTGTAGCCCAATAATCATTTTTGCCCCAAAGCCTGTCATCGTTAACGAAATTGAGTTGATTAAAGAAGCGGTTCACTTCTGTAAGCTGTTGTCGCTCGCTGAGTGATCTGTACGCAGAGATTTCTTTTCGCCATGTTTCAACACGTCGCGCGGCTCTATCGCCATATGTTTTACGCACAGCCTCAACCCAACGTTGCTCTTGGGTATTCAGAGCAAACGAAGTGGTTGAGGCGATCAGCATGAGCAGCACTGCGAGGATATATTTCATCAATGCAGACTAAGCTTCGACTGTAGTAACAAAAACATGTTCTTCATGGATATTGAACTTTACTCCTTCAAAGCGTTATCACGCGCACCAAGAATTGGTTTTAGTAGATATTCCATCACTGTACGTTTGCCAGTAATGATATCGACGGACGCAGTCATACCTGGAATTATAGGCAATGAGGCATCTTTATTTAGGCTGGTTTCCTTAGTGCGAACACGAACTACATAGAAACTATTGCCTTCTTCATCTGTGGTTGTATCCGCACTGATATGTTCAAGTGTTCCCTCAAGACCGCCATATTTTGTAAAGTCATACGCGCTAAATTTAACGATGGTGGTTAAGTCTGGGCGTAAGAATGCGATATCTTGTGGGGCAATTTTCGCTTCAACCAAAAGCGTGTCTTCACTGGGAACAATCTCAACAATATCCATACCGGGCTGAATAACACCTCCGACCGTATTGATGTTGAGAGTTTTGACTGTGCCTGTCACAGGAGAAGTCACGATAGTACGATTTACGCGGTCTTCTAACCCAACAGCAGACTCTGTCATCGCTGACAATTTATCTTGCGCTTGGTTAAG
>Ga0209379_10000366_pt1 | contig 41045 bp, 32 predicted proteins | sample tdDd001_FD_187124 | JGI IMG/M metagenome (GOLD analysis project Ga0209379, IMG submission 187124) | Marine sediment microbial communities from the Atlantic coast under amendment with organic carbon and nitrate - tdDd00.1 (SPAdes)... | ecosystem: Environmental > Aquatic > Marine > Coastal >... | reverse complement strand
GAATACTGCAACAAACATCAGTACAAACGGGTTCATTATCCATTTTGCTAATTCAAACTCCATGTCTATCCCCTTTCTCTCTTTAATAACAAAAACACAAAAAGACGACATTAAATATAAAAACCGAGGTTTCTAAATTTATGCCGTCACATACTCATTGGATGACAAAAGGGCATTTTGTCAAAATAAGTAACAAGGCTCTATGCATTTGTTAAATACTATGTTAATAATATCACAATTCGTGTAGCTATTGCAAGCGTTTTCAGAAAATTTACACTAAGGGTGTATACCTTTCATTTACAGTCTTGCAACACCCGATTTTCGAGCCGCTTCTGCAACTGCACTTGCAACATTCTTTCCAACTCTTAAATCAAAAGCTTTTGGAATGATATTATCTACATCCAATTCATCATCTGAAAGTGTCTCTGCAATCGCATATGCAGCTGCAAGTTTCATCTCTTCATTGATATCTTTTGCACGTACATCTAATGCACCTCTAAAAATACCAGGGAATGCCAGTACATTGTTCACTTGATTATCAAAATCAGATCGACCAGTTCCAACAATATAAGCGCCACCTGCAAAAGCTTCCTCTGGGAATATCTCCGGTGTAGGATTTGCCATCGCTAAAACAACAGGTTTATCATTCATTGTTTCTATCATTTCTTTTGTTACAACATTTGGCGCTGATACACCAATAAAGATGTCTTTGTTTTTTAGTACATCTTTTAAAAGACCTTTTTCACCATGTATATTGGTAATGGCAGCCATTTCTTTCTTGGCTTCATTCATATTCTCTAAATCATCATTGATAACACCACTTCTATCACAAAGCACTATATTTTTAATACCCACACTCAAAAGAAGTTTCGCAATTGCGATACCAGCTGAACCGGCTCCATTAATAACGGCTTCTACTTCATCAAATGATTTGTTTTTCAGTTTTAATGCATTAATCAATCCTGCCACAACTACGATAGCCGTACCATGTTGATCATCATGAAATACCGGAATGTCCAATATAGCTTTTAGTTTTCTTTCGATTTCAAAACATCTCGGCGCAGCAATATCTTCTAAGTTGATACCACCAAATACAGGCTCCATCAAAGCTATCGTTCTGACGATTTCATCTACATCTTTTGTTTTTAAACAGATTGGAAAAGCATCTACATTACCAAACTTTTTAAATAAAACAGCTTTACCTTCCATAACCGGCAACGAAGCCTCTGGTCCTATATCACCAAGACCCAACACTGCTGTACCATCTGATACAACTGCAACCAAATTACCTTTTGAGGTATAATCATAAACCAAGTTTGTATCTTTATGAATTTCTCTACAAGGTTCTGCTACACCAGGTGTATACGCTGTTGATAAATCATCTTTTGTTGCTACTTCCACTTTTGATTCTACTGAAATCTTGCCTTTATACTTCTTGTGCATTTCTAAAGCTAACTTATTATAATCCATATCTACCTCTCATATTTCTTTCTTTCAACATCATACATATTTCTACCATCCGAGTCTATAACAACTACACATGGAAATTCAACAACTTCTAATCTTCTAACAGCTTCAGCCCCTAAGTCTTCATAAGCTATAATTTCTGAAGATTTAACAGAACTTGCTATTAAAGCGCCTGCACCACCGATTGCTGCAAAGTAAACAGCACCATGCTCTTTCATACCTGAAATAACAGTTTCATTCCTTTGACCTTTGCCAATCATACCTGATAAACCAAGTTCCAAAAGCGGCAGTGTTAAATCATCCATCCTATAACTGGTAGTCGGTCCACAAGATCCAATCACTTGTCCTGGTTTAGCGGGTGCTGGTCCAACATAATAGATAATAGCATCTTTTACATCAAAGGGTAAGTCTTCACCTCTTTTTATAGTATCTACCAATCGCTTATGCGCCGCATCTCTTCCGGTATAAATAGTACCGGTTAATAAAACTTGATCCCCTGCTTTTAAAGTTTTTACTTTCTCTTTTGTTAGAGGTAGTGTGATATTCTTTTTCATACTGGGCCTCCTATAAACTTCTTGTCACATGTCTTGCAGCGTGACAGTTGATATTGACAACAACCGGTAATCCAGCAATATGTGTTGGATATGTTTCAACATTTACACCTAGAGCTGTTGTGATACCTCCCAAACCTTGAGGTCCTATTCCAAGCTTATTGATTGATTCCAGTAGTTCAACTTCTAAATCAGCAATATGTTTGGAGTCATGAGAAGATCCCAGGTCTCGCATCAAACTCTTTTTTGCTATCAAAGCAGCTTTCTCAATGGTGCCACCAATACCAACACCGACAACAATCGGTGGACATGGATTTGGTCCTGCTAAAGAAACCGTTTCTATTACAAAATCTCTAACACCTTCTATGCCATCTGAAGGTTTGAGCATTTTCATACGACTCATGTTCTCACTGCCAAATCCCTTAGGTGCAACCGTCAGTTTAAGTTCATCACCTGGGACAATATCATAATGAATGATTCCAGGTGTGTTATCTTTTGTATTCACTCGATCAAGTGGATCCTTTACCACAGATTTTCTAAGATAACCTTCTGAGTATCCCTGACGTATACCTTCATTGATGGCTTCTTCTAAAGAACCACCTTCTATATAAACCTCTTGTCCTATTTCTACAAATACTACCGTCATACCAGTATCTTGACACATAGGTACTCTATTTTTCTTTGCGATTTCTGCATTTTTAAGTATATCACCGAGTATGGCTTGACCAACTGGCGACTCTTCTTTACCTTTAAACGATACCAACGCTTCTTCTATATCTTGACATAAATCAAAGTTGGCTTCTTGACACATTTCTTTTATTTGTTCGGTTATCAAATTCACTGAAATTTTTTTCATAATTCCCCCTTATTCACTTGATATCATATGATTATTTAATCCTTAAAACAAGAGATTTTACTTACAAAGTTAATAAACCTTCTTGTACAAAAACAACAAAAGAGCTAGACAAAAAAATCTAACTCCTCGTGGACACGACAAAGTAAAGGTCATTTACTCAATATCCACATCATCATCAATAGTATAACTTCTACGCTATAAAAACTCAACACTATTTTTATAATATTCAGTATTTTACAAAACAGAGATTATAAGAGCACCTCTAATACAAGACTACTTATAAAAGTAAATGCTCTAGCAAAAGCTAGAGCATCCTATTAATTCTTTAAAATATTTTCAATTTCTTGTTCTAAATTTTCATCTTTTTCTTTCATTACTTGTTCCATTGCTTCCTGCTCTTTTTTCGCTCTTTCTTCTTGAGCTACTTTTTCTTCAGCAAGCTTTTCTTCTAAATGTGCTCTTCTCTCAACAAGTGCTTCATAACCTTCTTCTAATAAAGTAGTAAAGTCTTTTGCATCAATTGTTTCAAATTCAAGAAGTGCTTTAGCAAGATTATGAAGTTTATCAATATTTTCTTTCAATAGCAATTCAGCTTCATTGTATGCTTGATCAACAAGTTTTCTGACTTCTCTATCAATCTCTGCAGCAACATGTTCAGAGAAATGTTTACTTGATGTCATATCTCTACCAAGGAATACTTCGTCATTGGTATCAAACGCCATTGATGCTAAGTTTTCACTGAAAGCGTATTTCTCAACCATTGCTCTTGCAATAGCAGTTACACGTTTAAGGTCACCACTTGCACCTGTACTAACATCATCTAAAATTAGTTTTTCAGCCACACGACCACCTAAACTAATAATGATATCATGGTACATAGTTTTCTTAGTTTGGAACATACCATCATCTTCAGGTAATTGTAGTGTAAATCCACCAGCTCTACCTCTAGGAATAATAGTCACTTGATGTACCGGATCTGTTTCAGGTAACAAGTATGCTAAAAGTGCATGTCCACCTTCATGGTAAGAAGTTAATTTCTTTTCTTTCTCAGAAACCACTCGACTCTTTTTCTCAACACCGATAAGCACTTTAATCTTTGCTTCTTCGATTGTCTCCATACGAATCGTACGTTCTTTCTTTCTACCAGTAAGAAGCGCTGCTTCATTCATTAAGTTTTCTAAGTCAGCTGGTGTAAATCCAGTGGTTCCTTTTGCAATAACACCTAATTCCACATCATCAGATAATGGTTTATTACGTGTATGTACTGTAAGAATCGCTTCACGTTCTTTTACATCCGGACGACCAATTGTAATTTCTCTATCAAAACGACCCGCTCTAAGAAGTGCTGGATCTAAAATATCAGGTCTGTTAGTAGCTGCTATAACAATAACACCTTCATTAACACTGAAACCATCCATTTCAATTAATAATTGGTTAAGCGTTTGTTCTCTTTCATCATGACCGCCACCAAGACCGGCGCCACGTTTTCTACCCACTGCATCAATCTCATCAATAAAGATAATACATGGAGCATTTTTCTTTGCTGTTTCGAATAAATCTCTTACTCTTGATGCACCAACACCAACAAACATTTCAACAAAATCTGAACCACTCATATTATAGAACGGTACATTGGCTTCACCAGCAACAGCACGAGATAAATAAGTTTTACCTGTACCCGGAGGTCCAACCATTAAAATACCTGTAGGAATTCTAGCGCCAATCTCAAGGAACTTTTTAGGGTTCTTAAGAAACTCTACAATTTCTGCCATTTCTTCTTTTTCTTCAGTTAATCCTGCAACTTCTTCAAATGTAATACGTTGCATCTCTTCTGGTTTAACAAGTTTTGCTTTGCTTTTACCAAAAGACATCACTTTATTACCGCCACCTTGTGAATTTTGCATGAATAACATCCATACAACAATAATCACAGCAAACACAATTAAATATAAGAAAATATTTACAAAACCTGATAAAGGTGACAATGGTACACCATTTAATTCAAAGCTTTCATCTTCTAAAGCTAACTGGGTTGTTACTTGCGCTAATTGTTCCGTATGCTTAGTAGGCACATAAACGTCAAATGTAATGCCACTTTTTAGGGTACCACTAACATAATTATCATCTCCGATAAAAAGTTCGCTAACATTAGCAACTTCTAATTCTCTTAATAATTGATCGTATGTGAACTGTGTCGTTTCAGTTCCGCCTAGGCCACGAAAAGCAACTAATGCAAATGCTGTAATTGCAATCACAATTACAATATTCTTCACTCTGTTCTTCATGTATTCCTCCTGATGTATTTTAAATTATATAATACCGTTTTTAATACTTACTCATTTTAACACAATAGAAGTAGTCAAACAATTTAATTTATAAACTTCTAATATTTCGACTCACTTAATATTTAACTGTTTCTTAAAGACTTCTATCATTTTAGGGTCATCATCAAACTTATAAATTCTAGCTTTTTCTCTTTCCGTTGTATAATCTATACTGTTCCAGTACACTGCTGCTTTAAAATCATACTTCGAAATGACCTCAAACATCTCATTTAACCAAGCCTCTTTATCACCACCAAAAGTGCTTGTACCAAACTCTGTGATCATAAAAGGATAATTTTTAAAGACTGATTCATATTCTGGCATAAACTCATCATAGATATGTTCAAAATCTCTCCATATTTCACCGTTATAGAAGTTTCCTGTATTATACCCTGTTACACCAATAATATCGACATATTTTTTTCCCGGGAAATAATTCGAGTAATGGTTCCATTTAAAACCTGGGAAACTGGATTCATTTGGATTAAATACCCAAATCAGATTATCAGCACCTTGTTCTTCAAACTTATCATAGAAGTACTGCCACATCTCCGTATAAATCCTGGTATCCTTTTGGAAGAAGAACGCATTATAGAAACACCAGTCACCGTTCATTTCATTATTCAGTCTAAAAAGAACTGGACCGTTGATGCGTGATACTTTTTCTATAATTGTATCAATTTCTTCATCATAGACACCATTTAAAACATCCATTGTGAAATTAGGATCATAAGCCCCATATACACTGGTTTGAAGTGTAAACTCCAATACTTTTCCTTGATCATATATAGATTGTATATTATCTTCATCTATAAAGTAAGCCAAATCATAATATTGAAGCACATATTCAAAGTCGTATGAAATCTTTTCTTCTATAGCATTTAAAGAATCTAATCCCTTAACACTACTCGGTTCAAATATGCCCCATGCCATCTCTTCTCTTTCTACAAATTCATCATAGAAAAACGTTTTGGTTGCCTGACTCCAATTCGGATTGTCTTCTCTTTCATATTGGATTTGTTTCACAACGGCATCATTATCAATGTCCGTGATTTCAAATCTCGCTAAATATGCAAGAGCATCCAATTCATTCTTTGAATTAATGGTGATGTTATATACTTCAAAGTCATTCTTAATGATATCCAGAGAAACATAATATCTGTAATCTTGTTTAAGATGTTTCAAACTCTCTCGAGACCATGATAACAGATGGACATTGTAATCTTCAAGTTTAATCCACGAATCTTCACTAACACTGACATATTTGTCATCAACAATCGATCGATTGCCATAAACCGTAAACGCTTGAGAACTATGTATGGTCCCGTTTAGATTTTCATAATAAACATCAACTATGGTTTGATCATTAATAAAAGTCGTTTTAATCACTTCATTGGAATCATCAATATCGAATCCATCAAAATTATAAGTATAACCAAATTTCTTATTGGTATAGATATGATCTGATGCATCGTTTTGTGATTGAAGATTTTTCACCCTCTTAGAATCAGAATAACTTTTCATCGAAGAGATATAACCTCTATCTACCAATTCACCATATACGACCACCATTGAAAAACCACCTAATACAAAAGCAATGATAACAACCGCCACTTTTTTACCTTTATTAAGCGCTTTATAATACGAATGCCAAGGTATGCCTTTAATGACATAAGCAACTAACGTACTAACACCACTTACTATTATCAGCGTTAAAACAAATCGAATCGAAACTGATACAATACCCAAACGATTTAAAACACGTTCTGTAAGGTAAATAAATAACGGATGTAATAGATACACATAGTAAGATATCTTAGAAAAAGCTGAACAACCCTTTTTAATAAAGTCTTTCTTTGCCAGTTTCATACCAACCCAAGTCAGTAGAATACAAGCCAAAGTGCAATATAAAAACCATCCTGTATCTCTGAATTTTTCTAAGACATAATAATTCTTGAACATCAAAGAAAAACTATGTGTATGTGTATACGTATAATAAATACCAAGAGATAAAATCAAAACAAGCAAACCATACAACTTATTGCCTAAATTTTTCATCCACGTCATTAAGTCACTACCAAAGTAAAGACCTAAACCGTAAGGTACAATAAATTTAAGAAAAATTCGATCACTGTAATTGAACTTCATTGTCATAATACAGATATAACTAACACCAATCAAAAGTGGCATCAAATACTTAAGTGATATTTTTTTTCTAATCCATAAAAACACAGGTGTTAATAGATACAACTGTAAAATAATCGGTATAAAGTACAGATGATACTGGGCTGACCCAGTTAAAAATTGTTTTACAAATACAGAAATACTCAACGATTGATGTGCAATCAATGAAATCATCATATAATACATCAACGAAACAATCGCATAAGGTATTAATATTCTCTTTCCTCTGCTTACTAAAAAGTATTTGTAATCAAAAGGTTTTTTCTTATTTGAATCGTATATCAAAGCACCTGCTAAATAGATAAACACCGGCGTTGTAAACTTTAACATCCGATTCAATAAAATCATAAAAACAGATTGCATACTGTCTGGTTCATAACCCGCTATAGCAATGGCACTGATGTGAACAAAAATAACCGAAAAAGTTGCGATCGTCCTTACAATGTCATATTCATATATTCTCTTTCTCATGGAGTCCCCTTCTATACTAAGTTTAAATCAGTTCTTTATTATATCATGAAGAAATCATATAAAAAGATTTATTTTGCAATTGACTTCAGAATGTAAAAGATGAAAATTAATAGAACCTTAAAGATACTAAAAACCTCTTAATAAAAGCTTAAAAATCTATTAAACAAGCCTCCTTTTATCGAAAAACGATAAAAAAGTATTGAAAAAGAATATCCCTCCTGTTAGGCTAATCTTGAAAGAAAAACATTAACATAACACTCATCAAAAGGAGATTTCTATGAAATACAATACATTTGCTGGATACGTAAAGCTTTTACTCGACATTTTATTTTTCCTAGGCATTGGTTGTCTGATTGCATCACCTCTATTAATCAATGACGCCATATACATTTACACATCAAAAGCGACTGAATATCTTATCAAAAATATTTTTATGCTTTTAGTTTTATCTGATATCGCCATTATTTATGTTCTATATGAACTGAGAAAGATTTTCCATTCAATAAAAGTAGGAACTCCTTTTATCAAGAGTAACGTTAACGGTTTATTTAGAATGGGCATCGCATCAATATTACTCTCATTTGTTTTTATTTATAAGCTTTTTGTTTTCAAATCATTTTTGACGTATTTTGTGATCCTCGTCCTTATCATCGCAGGTTGTTTCTCTTTTACATTATCAGAGCTCTTTAAAGAAGCGATGAGAGTAAAAGAAGAAAACGACTTAACAATATAAGGGGCGGATATGAAAATTATAGTGAACCTAGATGTCATGATGGCAAAAAGAAAAATAAGTTCTACCGAACTGGCTAACAAAATTGGTATTACCAAAGCCAATCTATCCATTCTAAAAAACAACAAAGCTAAAGCCATCAGGTTTTCAACACTCGAAGCTATTTGTAAGGTGCTAGACTGTCAACCTGGCGATATACTAGAATACCAATCAGGAGGTGACTCATGAAACAATATACTCTGCTCTTAATGAGTATCATTTCAGCCCTGCTTATCACAACCCTATTATTCGGAAGTGGTTTAGGTCTTATGGCCACGTCCGTTACAGCAGCACTACTCATCACTTTTATTGTTTCTTTTAAACAAGCAGGCAAACTCACTCTAAAGAAAGGTTTGCTACTCTTTATTGCTTTAATCTGTTTGAGTCTTAGCTTTTTATTAAGAGATCAAATGTTATTACATCTACTAAATCTAGTTGTATTCTTTGGTTTATCGATTGTTTATTCAGTTCAAATGTTAGACAATCAAGCATTTAAGATAAACAGTCGCATGATCATAAAGAGTTTAGAACAGTTGGTTTATCCAATCGGTGAATTTTCTGTACCGATTACTCTACTTTTCAAAAATAAGAAAAATAAAAAACTGAAAGATTTAGATCCAAAAATAAGAAGTGTTTTAATCGGTCTCATCATCGCGTTACCACTGCTTATAATATTTACAGCATTATTGGCTTCAGCTGATGATGTGTTCAGTTCAATGGTTAATATTGACTTCTCATTTTTAAATGACTTTTTCGATGGCACAACCATACCAAAAATAATAGTTGCGTTGTTTTCAACCTTTTATATTTTTTCGTTTTTCTATTTTCTTTTATACAAAGAAAAAGAAGAAGAGATACAACCGGAACCTTTTGTCTCTGATGATACCATCCTAAAGAGTGAGACCTCTAAAGATATCACAGTTACAACTGTTTTGATTTTAATGAATCTGTTATTTTTGATCTTTACGTTTATTCAATTTAAGTACTTGTTTTCAAAAGCCAACATCGGATTGGACGGTTTGACGTATTCCTCTTATGCTAGAAAAGGATTCTTTGAATTAACGGTTATTTCAATGTTGAATATCGGTTTATTGTTAGCATGTTCTCGATTTACTAAAAACAAAGTCAATAATATCCTTATGAGCATCACCGTAATAACAACATTGGTCATCGCTTATTCGGCTATCTTTAGAATGAACCTTTATATATGGGCTTATGGTTATACATGGCTTCGTATTGTTTCACTCAGTTTCATTATTTTACAAATGATACTCCTTGTTATTACAGCCATCTATTTATGGTATAGGAACATCAACATCCATGTGATTATCGCAAGCATTTATCTAATTGCATATATCGGTTTAAACTTTACAAATGTGGACCATTTCATTGTAGAAGGTAATATCAACAGATACTTAGACGGCAAAGAACTTGATGTCTATTACTTTGAAACACTTACCTACGATGCCACTGATTCTCTTATTAAGTATTATATAGAATTCAGCGAGCAAGAGGATCACCAACAAGCTTTTAAAGACATAAGAAATGTCTTACTCAATAAAGAATACAGTTTAGAAGAAGACTTCAAATGGTATCATTACAACTACTCAAAATTCCATGCAAAAAAACTCTTGAATGAATAAAACATAACTTCATAAACATAAAAATCCACCATAAGGTGGATTTTTAAATTTAATAGTTTCTAACACGATCAACTTCTTCTTTATTTAACAATACTTTAAATAACTTTTTATCTTTATCATATAATCTGATAACACCTTTATTCATTTCCTCAAGTAAACGTTCACCAGCATAACATTTCAATCCGTCATTTAGTTCATCACCTTTGACAAAAAGTTTGGTCAGTTTACTTACTTGTACATAATCAACACCATTTTTTTCAAACTTTACAGTGCCGTCAGTATATGAATATATGTGATACAATTCATTCGATCCTTCTTTTTTATAGCCTTGTTCGGATAGAGCGGCTGCATAAGGTAACAAATCATCTGGAATCAAATGTATAGAACCCATCAAGAAATCGCCATCAATGTACTTCGCCCCTTGAGATTCGATATAATCCAAATCTATTGTATCTTGATCAAAATAAGCATAAGAGATTTGGCTGTGATTCTTTCTGAAATCCGCTCTTGCAATAGAAATCGGTAAAAACTCTATTTCAATCACTTTATAGGCTTCCTTCATCATACCTTCTCTAAAGATGCCATGATGTATCGATGCCATGGATTTACCACCATCTGATTCATATATATTGCCACTTGCCAACGGTTCGATATACAATACTTCATTGTTTTTATCATAATATGTAATAGTCACATTGTAGTAATAACCATCATAATTATTGTTTAAGTTAGTATATACTTTAACATAGTCATTATCCGATCCATCTTCTCTTTCAATGTATAACATCTCATTGAATAATAATCCTTTTTCTTCAAGTTCAGCATTGGTTACTTTAAGCGAAACATAATAAGGTTCAGGAATAAAAACTTCTAAAGTAGGATCTACCGATACTTTAAGACCTGTAGCGTTCTCCCACTTATAACCGGCTCCAAATTCTCCTACCATATAATCGTAAGTCATTGGGAAGTAAGTTATGTTTCTAAAATTAAGAAGCGGGTACTCAGCATTCAGATTGTCAATGATCTCACCATTTACAATCACAGGAAATGTAACAATACTTGCATCATAACGACCACCAAGATTGTTTAATGTTTTTTCCTTTTGTACATACACTTGCATCTTGTCTCTCTTCGATACTTTCAATCCGTCTACATCACTCCATTTCAGTTCAAGACCTAAAGAATAAGACAGATCCCAAGTCATTGGGATATATGTAATACCTTTGTATTGAATAAACGGAAACTTCTCTGTTCGGTTGTCAATTACATTACCATTGATAGTCACATCAAATTCTGGCAAAATAACCTCTACTTCCTTTGTTTCTGCAAATGTAGCCGGTATCATTAAAACCAGTAACATCACAATTAATATTAATCTCTTCATTTTCACCCTCCTAAGGCTCATTTCAATAACCCAATTTAAATTTTAGCATATAAAAATTTCATTAAAAATTAAATATACCTTAAATCAGACTGTCCTGAATTAAGGTATATTTAAGGTTCATTTAAGTTAATAAAGTTCTTCTAATCTTGAGTTCTGAATTAATATCTTAATTAATTTTTTGTCTTTATCATAAAGTCTAATACCGTGAGCCAAGGTATTTTGAATAATAACATCACCATTCATCGCCATTAATTGTCTAAAACCTTGAGTTGGATCAACAAACAATCTTGTTAATTTGTTAAGAGAGACATAAGTCGTTGAAGTCTTCACCCTTGTAATTGTGCCATCATACTTCAAATAAATATAATATTTTTCTTTTGTATCATCAATTTCCGAACCAGCACCACACTCCACAGCATCATAAGTCAGCAACTCCAATGGATATGTATCCTTAGAATGACCTACAAAAGTCCCCTCAATATAGGATGCTCCCATATTCTTAATACTTTCAAGGCTAATTTCAGTATCATTATAATAATACACTTCCACATCTGGATATTCTTTATCTTTTCTTGCAAGAGCAATTTCATAAGGCTCAAAGTTGACTTTCACTTTAATTCTTGGAGAATAGTCTTTGACTTCTATCAATTTACTATATCCAACATGTTTCATATCACCAAGACCTTCGTAGACAGCTCTGTTTCTCTGATAACCGGTTCCGATTAAATTACCTAAATCATCTAAGTAATCAATTCTAACATCAATAACATAACCATCATATTCAGGGTGTGTATTGTAATTTACTCTTAAGTATATTTCATCTCCAACCTTTTCTAAGTACGCCATTTCATTAGACATCAGTTGGTCATCTTCAAATTCATTTTCATAAAAGTCAAACTCAATAGTATAAGGGTCAGGTAACACAATTTCCAAAGAAGAATCCACCTTCAACATCAACCCTTCCTCATCATCCCATTTATAGCTAGTATTAAACATATTCACCATATAGTCATAAGTCATCGGAAAATAGGTGATATCTCTAAAGTTTAAAAGCGGATATTCTTCTGTCTTATTATCAATTTGTTTGCCATTTACATTCACAGGAAAAGCGACAACATCTGCTCTAAATCTCATACCAGTAACATTAAGTATCTCTCTCTCAGATACATAAGGTCTCATTTTATCTCGTTTATTTACTTGAAGGCCTGTTATCTCACTCCATTTAAGTTCCAATCCTAAAGCGTATGACATATCCCAAGTCATCGGCAAATAAGTAATACCTTTATAAACTATAAAAGGATAGACTTCTGATCTGTTCTCAATAACATTTCCGTTTACCGTCACATCAAATCCGGGCAAAGTAACTTCTACTTGATCCTCTGTAATATTTCCATCTGCAAAGCACATTGGTATGATCATAACTACAAATAAAACTATAAGAGCTATTTTTTTCATTTTCTCCTCCTCTATCATTTCCCAACAATTCAACTATAGTACTAAATTATGGATATTACAATTGAAAATAAAAAATACCCAAAGAGTTGCCTATTTAGGTATTTTAGATATCTTAAAACTTATTTTATTTTGAGTTTGACTGTCAACTTTATACAACTCACTCAACCGGTAACCAGCCACCCATATGATTTGTTCTTCATCACATAACAGCAATATATCATCACGTAAATGTGCTGGTACTTTTAGATCTATAAGAAAATCTTTTAACTTTTTAGTCCCCTTCATATTTAGAGGCGAGAATCGATCTCCTGGTTTTCTGGTTCGTATAAATAATGAGCCCTTTATTTTATCTTTATCAACTGTAACGATTTCACTACTATTTGCGTCAACCGAGCCCAACTGTTCTAATCTAATCCCGTTATAATCATAATTCCCAACAAACCGAGTTGATTCCAAACCTTTGGAACAGTCTTTATAAAACAACAACTGTTGATAACTGATTTTAAATACCAGTCCTTTTACGTTTTTTTCATTACCATGTTTTTGTAAGCGCACCATATCCATTATTTCTTTAACGCTTTCATAAGAAACACCTTTTAACGAAACCTGCTGATCAATGATTTTTCTTATAACTCGACTTAAAATTGCATCATCTAGTTCCAAATCCGATAAAAAAACACTCTCTTCTTTAACACATCTGTTGTAGATGTCATTCACATAACTTTCAATAAACTTTAAATCATCTGACAATAACTGAGTGGTATCAAATAACTTTTCTATCACTTTTTCATTAAAATGTTTTTCTATATACGGTATTAATTCTAATCGAATCTTATTTCTTGTATAATCGGTTTCAAAGTTTGTATGATCGGTACGGTACATCAAACCATGTTCTTTACAGTATGTTTCAATCACCCTTCTGTGAATACCAAGAAGTGGTCTTATGATGTGATCTCTTTTAAATTTAGTTGCTGTTAATCCTTCTAATCCACTACCTCTAAAGAGTCTCATCAGAATGGTTTCTGCTTGATCATTCATATTCTGAGCAACTGCAATTTTATTTGCGCCTGTCTCATTTAAAACATAATCAAACAACTCATAACGCACTTCTCTTGCTGCTTCTTCAAAACTCATTTTCATTTCTCTAGCAAGAGCTTCTATATCTTTAGAGAATATATATGATTTTAAACCCAGTTGATCCGAAAAGGCTTTTACATAATCCGCATCACCCTCTGCATCTTCACCTCTAAGTTGATGATTCAGATGACAGACATAAAGTTCTAAATCATATGTCTCCTTCAAGCAGTAAAGACCATGAAGCAAAGCGGTTGAATCGGCACCACCCGATACAGCAACAACAATCTTATCACCTTTTTCAATCAGGTTGTTTTTATTGATAATTTGAACCATTTGATTTAACATAACATTCTCCCTTTAGACCATTTTAGCATCAGGCGGATAGACAGACAAGAAAAACAGCCCGAAGGCTGTTTGAATTCATTGTTTCCGATTGGTTTATTTACCAAACCACTTTCAGTGGTAGTAATTTATTCCCCGGCCACTACAAGTGGCAATCGGTTGTATAGAAGATTATTCTCCAGCTACAGCAAGTGATTTAATCTTTAGTGAAGGTGATGCAATAAATGTAGAACCCATCGGGAATGTAAATTCTAAATCATTACCCACAGCTACAACATCCATCAGTAAATCCTTTAGATTCCCCGCTACTGTGATTTGATCTACAGGTCTAATCACTTTACCTTCTTCTACTAAAAAGCCATTAGCAGCTAAAGAGAAGTCTCCAGAGATAGTATTTAACCCTGAATGTAAACCTTGTAACTCTATAATAATCAAACCTTCTGTCATATCACTGATTAACGCTTCAAAACCATCTTTACCAGGTTCTATGTACATATTACTCGGTGCAACATTTAAACTTGATTTATAAGATGCTTTAGAAGCATTTCCCGTAGAAGCAACATTGTCTTTAGTTGCTGTTTTAACATTATGAAGATAAGATAACAACTGACCATCTTTTATAATCTCTGTTTTTTGAGTTGGTGTACCTTCCGCATCAAAGCTAGAATTCCCAAAACCATTTTTCATAAACGGATCATCCACCAAAGTCACACAACTACCTGCAACCGTTTCATTTAAACGATCTTTCATTAATGATAAATCTTTCTGAACCACTTCTGCATTAAAGACACTTTCAAATGCACCAAGCAAACTCGCCGCACAATCATTTCTAAATACCACTGTGTATGATTTAGAAGGCACTGTTTTTGATCCAAGTAATGACGTTGCTTCTTTTACAACTTTCTGAGCAACTTTTTTATAATCAAAGTTTCTAAAGTCTCTATCTAAAACCATACAAATACCAGTTTTATTTTCACCATTTTCAACAGCCAAAGCCATTATAAGAGCTACCGCTAAATTATTCTTTTGATTTAAATCCATGCCTTTTGTATTTTTAATACGCAGTTCATGTTCAAAATCTGCATATAAATTATAAGCAAGCGATTGAATTCTTGAATCCAATGTCATGACTTCTTCTTCTACTTTTTTAAGGAAGTCAATTTTATCAGCTTTTGAAATTTCATTCAAACCAGCGTAGTAAGCATCTACATCAACAAATCCTGTTTGTGGCGACGAAATCACAACCTTATCTTCAGATTCTATAGCCTGTGCATTGGCCTTTGCTTCTCTAACCAACATATCAATTGACTGATCATCTAAGATTTCAGTATAAGCATAACCCATCTTTCCATCAAACAACCCTCTAAATGATAAACCGGCAACTTCAGAGATACTAAACTTATCCACTTCACTTTTAAAAACTGTTGTTTCAAATTCTTTATTCTTTTGGAAGTACACTTCCATATCTTCAAAGCCTTCTTTTTGACCTAAATCAAATACCGACTCTACAAACTTTTGATATTCCATCATATACCTCCTTACTTTCTTCCACCTACAGTAATATCCTGAACTCTAACCATCGGTTGTCCAACCCAAGTAGGAATAGATCCTGAACTTGATCCACACATACCTTGTCCATGAGCCAACTCATTACCAACCATATCGATCTTTTGTAAGACTTCTAAGCCAGTACCGATTAAAGTAGCCCCTCTTACAGGCTCTGCCACTTTACCATCTCTGATTATATAACCTTCAGTCACTGCAAAGTTAAAGTCACCAGTCGCTGGATTAACAGAACCACCACCCATGTTTCTTGCATAAATACCGTATTCAGTATTTTTAATGATTTCATCATGAGTTGATTGTCCTGGTGCAATATAAGTATTGGTCATTCGTGATGTTGGTGCAAATTGATACGATTGTCTTCTACCCGCTCCAGTTTGAGCCATATTCATACGTCTCGCACCCAACTTATCAATCATATAGTTCTTTAAAACACCATTTTCAAGTAAAACATTCTTTTGTGGTAATTCGCCTTCATCATTGATGTTAAAAGAACCCCAGCCATTAGCGATTGTTCCATCATCAATTGCCGTTACAACATCCGATGCAATCTTTTCACCCAGTTTGTTACAATAAACAGACGTCCCTTTAGCAACTGATGTTGCTTCTAGACCATGACCACATGCTTCATGGAAAATTACACCACCAAAACCGTTGTCTATAACCACAGGCATCTTACCACTAGGACATTGATCTGCATATACCATTGTCTTTGCAATTCTTGCTGCTTCTTTACCTATATTTTTAAGTGTTTCTTCATTGTATATTTCAAGTCCGACATGCGCACCAGTATCACTTGATCCAGTCTGCATTTCGCCATTTGCCGAAGCAACCGCTCCAACTCTTAATCTTGTTCTAACTCTTTGGTCTTCTGCATAAACACCTTCAGTGTTAGCAACCATAATATTTTGTACATAATCTAAATAAGTACCCGTTACTTGAGTTATTTCTTTTGCATACCCACTCGCTTCAGCAGCAGCAATTTTAAGCCAATCAATTTTTTCACCTTTAGAGATGTCTGCAGGCATAACTTTGATTGGATTGATTGTATCCACACATTTTTTAACCAAATCAATACCCAAGTTTTTATCAACGCCTGAAATAGATGATGCGATTTCTTTGGCTACCTTGATTAGGTTTTCTTTTGAGGTGTCATTGGTATAACCGTAGATTGAATTATTCCCATTAAAAATTCTAATTCCAGCTCCATATGAACGACCGGCATTAGAAGTTTCGATTTTTCCACCAATCATATTGATGACATTATCATGACGATCTTCTACGAAAATCTCAGCAAAATCTCCCCCGCTCGACAATGCTGCATGTAACACTTCTTTTACAATACTTTCTTTAATCATTTTGCCTCCTTATTTATAATTATTTTAGCATAACGTTAAAATTATTTTCTCGTTTAAAGAATATCATACCATTCAAAATCTGTCAAAAGACATATTTGTAATATTTGGACTATTCACGTCAATCGGAACAACTTTTATCCACAGGTTATCCACAGGTCAAAAAATAGAAAAAAGACGTAATCTCTTACGTCTTTTTCTCTTGGTGCCGAGGACCGGAATCGAACCGGTACGATCGCAATGATCGCAGGATTTTAAGTCCTGTGCGTCTGCCAGTTCCGCCACCACGGCACATTTCGTATTCGTTCACATGTGCTGCGAACAATTAATATATTATCTCATAACGGAACTTTTGTCAACAACTTATCAACATTTTTTAAAAATAAATTAAAATTATTTTTCAAAGTAAATTATCACGTTATTAACAATATTCTGACTTTAAACAGACGATAAAAAAATCACACTCTTAAAGTGTGATTTTATCGATTTTGTCAAAGAACAACCCTTCAAGGTTATCATACTCACTAATAGAAATACCGTCTCTTTCTAATGACAATAATATAAGCTGAAGTATCATAAAACCACACGGAATGATATCCGCACGTTTAGGCTGTAAACCAATATGCTCTTGTCTCTCTTCTACTGTTTGAATTAAGAGCTTACGATTCAGCTGATACACACTATCTAAAAGCACATAGTAATTATGAATTCTTCTTCTATTGTAAGTTTCCATCTCTAATACCATCGAACCAGCAGTAGAAATTGTACCACCAATCCCAATAACTTGTTTGATATCATAACTCTGTAATTTTTCTATCTCTGGTTTTATGATCTGTCGGATATAATCTGCCATCTCTTGTTGTTCAGTTAAAGCAACAGGATCTTCTGATACAAATTTATCATGAAGTCTAACAGCGCCAATATCCAAACTGATACTGTATAAAATCTCGCGACCATTACCGACGATTAACTCTGTAGAACCACCGCCGATATCAACTACGAGAATATTATCTTCTTTTTTCACTAAGCCGGATTGCTCTACACCTTTAGCAACACCCAAAAATCCCAATCTAGCTTCTTCTTCACCACTGATCATTTCCACATCTATACCAATGGCTTTAACTTTTTCTAAAAATACATCCCTGTTAGATGCATCTCTTACAGCACTCGTAGCAATAGCAATTATTTCTGCTACACCTTCACCCTTAGCAATTTCAGAAAAATGTCTAAGCGCCTCTACTGTACGTGTCATACCTTCTTCAGATAACAACTTATTCTTATCAACACCACGGCCAATGCGAGTTGTTTCCATATACTTATCGGCTTCTATACAATCACTATTCAAAGGATCTAAAACAATCATTCGAACAGAATTTGTACCGATGTCTATGCATGCGATTTTCTTCATTTTTACCTCATAAAAAACCGAGTTCAACCCGGCTCTCTTCTCATAGTACACGACATACTACTCTAATGCTCTTATGCATTCCAAAGTTAATGTTATCTTCAAACTATACTTTCCATATTAGTGAGTAACTATATTACTCTTCAACTTGGTGCGTGATTCCGTTACTCTTCGTCCAGGTGCGCGACTACGTTACTCTTCGTCGTTTGTATAATGGATTTGGAAATATATTTCATCCGGACTAACCATCTTTAATTTTTCTCTTGCATATTCTTCAACAAACTCAAGTGTTTCAACTCGTTCCAAGTCTTCTTGATATTGTTTTAATTCTCTTTCGAGTTCATCAATTTCAGCAATATATGTTTCGCCCTGTTGTTTTAATTCATTGTAGAGTGTTTGTTTTCCAAGTGTTGAAGCAACAGAAAAAATAGCTACTATGACTAGTATCCCAATGGAAATGCTATGTCTTCTTAAGAAACTTCTACGCTTTTTCATACTATCCCTCTATAATTTCATACATATCTTTGGCATCTTCTTTTGTCACGTGTTCTTTTAAATCCAACACTTTGATTTTAATGATTCTCGAAGAAAAGTCCATACTGACGATATCATTCACACTTACAAGTGATCCTGGTTTAGCAGCTTTATCATTTATTAAAATTCTACCTTGATCACAGGCTTCTTTAGCTACTGTTCTTCTCTTGATTAATCTAGAGTTTTTTAAATATTTGTCTACTCTCATTTCACACCTCTTAGATAATAAAAAACGTAGCAGCACTCAGTATAACTTTGCATTGCTACGTTTATATTCATTATGTAACGAATTACTTGTTAACTAATTCTTTTAATGCTTTACCAGCTTTGAAAACTGGAGCTTTAGAAGCTGGAATGTCAATAACTTCTTCAGGGTTTCTAGGGTTTCTTCCTAATCTAGCTTTTCTTTCTCTAACATCGAAAGTACCGAAACCAACTAATTGAACCTTATCGTTTTCAACTAATGCTTCTTCAACGCTCTTCATGAATGCGTTTAATGCTACCTCAGCGTCTTTTTTTGTTAATCCTGACTTCTCAGCCATGCTTGTAATTAATTCTGCTTTATTCACAGTAAATCCTCCTTATTAATAAATAGTCGAAAACCAACTAACTTGAATTTCCGAAGAGATTGATATCACTCATCTCACTATATATATGATATATTGAAAACACTAGATTGTTCAAGTGTTTTTTTAATATTTTTTATTAAATTTCTCTTTTTTTTGCCAAATCCCATAATTCATCCATAGATTCAAGGGACTCTTCTTCTAATACTTTACCTTTTGACAGCAATGTTTCCTCAACAAAAGTAAAACGACTGATAACTTTCTCATTGGTAAGTGTTAAAGCTTCACTAGGATCTAACTTCAAAATTCTAGCAATATTTACAACAGCGAACAATAAATCACCAATTTCTTTGAGCGTATAATCCATATTATTCTCAGAAATCGCGTGTTCAACTTCTTCAAGTTCTTCTCTTACTTTTTTAATCGCACCTGTCACATCAGGCCAATCAAATCCAACTTTGGCCATCTTCTTTTGTATCTTTTCAGCTTTTAATAATGGCGGGAATGTTTTTGAAAGATTCAAAAGACTTTCCGTCACAGTCGATGCTGATTTTTCCTCTTGTTTAATTGCTTCCCAATTTGTAAGGACTTCATCAGAGCTTTCTACATCCACATCAGCAAACACATGAGGATGGCGTCTTATCATCTTTTCATAAATACCAGTAATGACATCATTGATGTTAAAATAACCATTCTCAGAGGCAATTTCAGCGTGAAATACAACTTGTAGTAGTAGATCGCCTAATTCTTCTTCCAAACTCCATAAATCATCGTTGTCTATGGCTTCAATGACTTCATATGATTCCTCTATTAGATAACGTCTAAGCGTTTCATGTGTTTGTTCACGGTCCCAAGGGCATCCATCTTGACTTCTTAAAGTTGTCATGACATTTACTAAATCCGGCATAAAGAACTTGGTTCTATCCTCTGGATGAACCGCCTCAATATACACACTGGTTAAATGATCCAAACAATCAACTCTATCGAGTTCAAATAAAGGCACAGTCAAGATGATTTCTTCATTTTCAATCCCTGCACCCCTTACAATAATCACTTCATGGTCATCATCGTAATAATTCATCAGCTTCAATTTTACATTTGAAGCAATGCGTTGGTCATACACTTGAATGATAAGCGCATCAGACGTTACATCCGGTATCATATCGTCAATGGTTAGACCATCAACAATCTTCAATCCATAAACCGGGTCAATTCTTAGAGTTGTAACAATGGCATCAATAAAACTCGCACCATGAATGATTCTTAGATTTTCTTCAGGTACTTTTTCTATCAATTGTTCTACCGTTGACTCTGCTACAAAAGGATTCCCTGGTACAGCGTATACCACATCTGATTCTTCCAATTTACTTATAATATCAGCAGCAATGTGTTTGTACACATCATCAAAGTTTTCATAACTTTCATAGAAATTATCATAACTTTCAAAATTACCACCTTGTTCTTCCAAATATGACATAACAGGATGTTTCATGGTTCTGACATAAACCAGCGGCGCACTTTTGATTTCATCAAGCGCTTCTAAGGTCAAATATGATTTTGATCCTGGTCCTAACCCTATAATGGTTAATTTATTCATTGTTATCTCCCAAGCTTTTCAGCTAATTTTCTAATTTTGTTACCCCCTGGTAACATATCGTACTCTTCAGGACTTAAAGTTTTTGTTAATATGATTAGTCCACCATAAATAACTGCAGCTATAGTGATTGTAACAACTGTAGCCAACTTACTGCCCAACATACCATTTAACGGACTGTATGCAACCAGTACAAACGCACCCATAACCAAACCACTAATCATTGGTTTTATACCTAATTTGAATATATTTACATTTAAATACTTTTCTTTAGATAATGACCAAACATTGAGTGTACTTGCTACAGCAAAAGCAACAACAGTTGAAATAGCTGCACCAGTAATACCAAACTCAGGCATACCAACAAGAACGTATGTTAAAATAACTTTAAATACCATACCAACTGCCAAATGGATCGCTGGTAACATTTGCTTTTTTATACCTTGTAAAATACCAGTCGTTGCTTGGAACACTGCTAAGAAAATAAGATCCCATCCTAGAATAGTAAGAATCTGACCACCGATAATAGCACTCTCTGGTTGTTTTGAGAACAACAACATCATAACTGGTTCAGAAAGTGTTACAAGACCTATTGCACATGGAATACCAATTATCAATGCTGTTTTTATACCCGCATTAACAGTATCCGATAAATGTTTTCTATCCTCTTCGTTATCTGATTTCTTATAGATTACAAACAATTGTGTAATCGCTGGTACCAAACTGATTTGTAGTGATGCCGTTAAAATCTGAGGAAAGTTAACAATTGTCACTGCAAAGCCTGTTAAAATACCGTATAAATCTGCTGCATTTTCTACACCGATATCATTTAATCTTCTTACAACCAACATCAGGTCAACTGAATTCATCGTTGGCATAATTGATGCACCAATTGTAATTGGAATTGAAATAATCAGTAATTGTTTTAATATTTCCCACGTAGATTCCTGTGGATGTGTTGCTGGTTGTTTTAGAACTAAAGTATATTCTTTTCTTTTTATATATTTATAAATACCAAAGCTGACAAAGAAACCAATAACGGCTCCTGCGGTTGCACCAAACGAGGCACCTGCAGCTGAGAATTCCAATCCGCGTCCAAATAAGAAATACGCTAAACCCAAACCGATTATTACTCTGAACAGTTGTTCAGCAATTTGAGTAATTGCAAATCCTTGAAGTTTCTGAATACCTTGGAAGAAACCTCTGAATATAGACATCGCTGGTACAAATAAAAGCGCCGGTGCCATTGCTCTAAAAGCCATTTTAGCTGATGGAATACCAACCCAAGCCGATATGCCTTCTGCTCCAAAGAATAAAATTGCAAATATCACAACCGATATGACAACCATCGGTTTAAAAATAGCCGATATGATTCTAAAGATACCATGGGTATCACCTTCTACTTCTTTTTCTGCAATCATTCTCGCTATTGCCGTTGGAATACCAGCAGTGGATACAACAAGCAACCAGTTATAAATTGGATATGGTGCATTGTAGTAACTACTACCTTCTGCTCCAATTAGATTAAACAAAGGAATCTTAAATGCTGCACCTAACACTTTGATTAGGATGCCAGCCAATCCTAGTATGGTTGCCCCTTTAATAAAGGATTGTTTCTTTGACATTTTCGCCTCTCTATTCTCCATCTACAGCATCCTCATTTAACAATTCTTTATGAGGTATAATAACCGCTTGAGCTTCCATTTCGTTGTAAATACGAAGCATTTCCTGAGCTGCATAATCTTTTATAATATCAGCTTTATAGCCGTCAATTTCTTCTTCAGGCATCCCTGTATCAATCATATCTTGCAACATTTGTCTGTCGTCAACAAAAATCAGGTGGTAACCATATTCAGTTTGAACTGGTTCACTTACTGTATAAGGTTCTATCTCCAAAGCTACTTTTTCATAGGCTTCAGGCATGTTACCAACTAAAATATAACCCAAGTCCCCACCTTTAACAGCTGAAGTAGCATGAATCGAATACAGTCTCGCCACATCCGAAAAATCTGCAGGATTTTCTTCATCATTTAATAATGACAATACTTCATTTAACGATTCCTGGCTATCCAGTAATATATGTCTTGTTTTATAACGGATGTATTTGTCTGTAAACAATACATCTTGTGTTTTAGGATCATTAGTAATCTCTTCTAAACGTAGATCTGAATAGATTCTCAGATAATACTGATCTTGTAAGAACTGCTTTAAGAAAGATTCATCGATACCATTTTCTTCAAAGTATGTTTTAATTTCTGCATCATTTTTTATAGACTCCATGTATTTACCATAAGCTTCATCTATAATGGTGCCATTTACTTCTAGGTTTTTATCTTCAATATACGATTCTATTAATGCAATACGGATCAAATAATCCAAAGTCTGTTCCTGGCGAATTTCTTTCATCGTCTTGCCATCTTGCTCTATATCCCAAACAGAAGCACCAAACTCTTTTTCAAAATCATAACTTTGCATCGCATAATACTTATAAAACAAGTCAATTGAAATCTCTTTATCATTTACAACGACTATCGAAGTATTTGGCACATCTTCTACTTGATCTACATCTGATGTGTTGTCCGGATCATCATTACTACATCCAATCAATAACATCGTCATTATTACTATTAATATAATTTTCTTCATTTTCTTCTCCTTTTTACCCCATCCTATTATAGCATACCTTTATCGAGTGAAAACTTTTCCTTCTTGATGTTATATATTTTTAATAAAAAGTCTTCTAATTCTTTTAATCGTTTTTCATTAATTAAATCACGCTTGGTATATCTAAATACCATATTGGGTAATTTGGAAAATTCAAAAGAAACCTGTCTATTAAATAGAACTGAAATTTCATTGATCAACTTTAAATCCAGATTATCTTTGTCGGAAAACTCAAAGACACATTTATCTTTATGATCGACAACTAACTTGATCCGTAAATAACCTGCAAGTGCTTTGATAAGAGAAATCGAAATCAAGTTATATACAACATTCGGAATGGTACCATAACGGTCTTCAATCTCTTCTTCAATGCCATAAGCATCTTCTTGATTTCTTATAGATGAAATCTTTTTATACAATTCAAGTTTGTATTGTCCATTCTGAACAAACTTACTTGGTATAAAAGCAGATACTTTAAAGTCTATGGTGACCTCAAACGGTTCTTCCACTTTAATACCTTTTACTTTATTCACTTCAATCTCTAACATCTTACAGTATAAATCATAACCTATACTGGCAATGTGTCCATGTTGTTGTGAACCTAACAGGTTACCTGCACCACGAATTTCAAGGTCTCTCATGGCAATTTTAAAACCAGCACCTAACTCTGTAAATTCTTTAATGGCCTTTAATCTCTTCTCTGACACTTCAGATAAAACCTTATCACGTTTGTACATCAAGTATGCATATGCCAGTCTATTGGATCTACCAACACGACCCTTTAATTGGTACAGCTGAGACAAGCCCATGTAGTCTGCATTATCAATGATGATGGTATTGGCATTAGAAATATCCAATCCCGTTTCAATAATCGTTGTACATACCAACACATCGTATTCATGATTCATAAAAGCAATCATAATCTTTTCTAGTAACCGTTCACTCATTTGACCATGAGCAAACACCACTCTTGCATCTGGCACAAGTTGTTGTATTTTGCCTGCAACCAAATCTATATCTTCTACTCTATTGTAGACATAATAAGCTTGTCCAGAACGGTCTAACTCTCGTTCTAGAACATCTTTAATAAGCATCGGTTCATTTTCAACCACATACGTTTGAATTGGATAACGTTCTTCTGGTGGATCTTCAATGACACTCATATCCCGTATGCCCACTAAAGACATATGTAGGGTACGTGGTATCGGCGTTGCTGTTAACGTTAAAATATCGACGTTTTTCTTTAATGTTTTGATACGTTCTTTATGTTTAACACCAAATCGTTGTTCTTCATCAACCACAAGTAGCCCTAAACTTTTAAAGACAACATCCTGACTTAACACTCTATGAGTCCCTACAACCACATCAACAACACCCGTTCTTAAGTTTTCGAGTGTTTGTTCCTGTTGTTTTTTGGTTCTGAAACGACTGAGCATTTCAATACGCATTGGATACTTTGACAAACGCGTCATCATGGTATTAAAATGTTGCTGCGCCAAGATAGTAGTCGGCACCAATACAACTGCCTGTTTGCCATCCATAACCGCTTTGAAAACTGCTCTAATGGCTACTTCAGTTTTACCAAATCCTACATCACCACATAAAAGTCGATCCATCGGATAAATTGATTCCATATCTTTTTTGATTTCATCAATACATTTTAATTGATCTGGTGTTTCTTCATAAGGGAACATATCTTCAAATTGTTTCTGCCATTCATTGTCTTTAGAAAACGCAAAGCCTCTGGCTTTTGCTCTTTCAGCATAAAGCGCAAGCAGTTCATCTGTCATATCTTCAATTACTTTCTTAGCATGAGTCTTGGCTTTCTGCCAGTCATTGCTACTCAGCTTATTGAGTTTGACATGTTTTTCATCTGAACCGATGTATTTTTGTACCAAATCCATCTGATCGATTGGAATATATAAAACATCTTCATTTTTATAAGTTATTTTTAAATAGTCGCGTTTGGTGTTTTCGACCATCAGTTGTTCTAAACCAACGTATTTACCAATACCATGATTCTCATGAACCACATAATCTCCTACGCTCAGGTCTCTAAAACTCTTTATCGCACGACCATCTTTGAATTTCTTACTGGTTTTCTTTCGTTTATTAACACCAAAAAGTTCATGTTCAGTTAAAAGAATATACTTTGCTGTACGCAGTTCATAACCGATACGTTCATGTTTAACCAAAATCATAACTTGAGAACTGACGATGGTTGCATCCAAACCCTCTTGAACAGAAGACAATACGTCATGTTCTGCCAAACTTTTTTGGACTCTCTCTGCACGTTCCAAAGTACTGGCTGTAATAATAATCTTATTTCCAGAATACAATTGACGTTTCAAATCAGTTGCCAAAGCATCCATTTTCCCATGATATGTTGCTGCTTCTCTTGATTTGAATTCTACAATTTGTTCTAATTTAAAGTCTTCAATACGTTTTCTCAGATTGGTCATAAGAAGTACTGAATGTTTCTTAAAGGAGTTTAACAGTACGTCATATCGTTGTATCGCATGTAAAACACCTTCTAATGCATCGTCTTTTTCCAAATAAGACTTATAACGATCATCATAGTCATCTATATAAGCTTCTGCTTTTTCTTTGATACGATCCGGTTCATGTAGAATCATCAAACTGTCTTTTTTAAAGTAATCCACTAAAGTAAAACCTTTATTGTAGAAGTATTTATGGAACTTATCAAATTCTTCTAAGTAAATACCTTCAGTAAGAGATTCAATCAAATAGTCCAATTTAGAAGCTTTCGCTTCTGAAACAATCTCTTTTAAATCAGTTAAAGTTTGAATCGAACGTTCTCTTATGGCATCTGTCATGATAATTTCACGACACGGATCAATAACACAGCTTTCTACCTTTTCTACCGATTTTTGTGTTTCTGAATCAAAAAAACGAAGTGAATCAATTTCATCATCAAATAACTCTAATCGAACGGGATGGTCATAACTCGGTGCAAAGATATCCATAATAGAGCCTCTTCTTGCGAATTGACCCTTTTGTTCTACCATATCTACTTTTTCATACCCGCCTTCGACCCATTTCTTTTCAACTGAATCGATATCGATAATACCACCAATTTCTAAAGTAATTTGTTGGGCTTTAAAGATTTTCGGATCCATATGAGACAATAACAAACTATCAATTGTAGTCACCACAACAGGTTGTTCTAAGGTTAAGATTTTTTGGATTGCTCTGGCACGATCATGAATCACAGCTTTACTATGTGCATAAGCATCAAAGAAAACCACTTCTTTTGCCGGCATATAAACCAATCGTTCTGAAAGGAGCGGCGTTAAATCTTCAACGACTTTTAAAGCTGCCGCACTGGAATGACATACAATCAAAGTCTGTCCACTTAAATCTTCAAGAAGCGCTGCCGTTACATGAGAGCCTAAGGTTTCAAAAATACCTTGTGTACAAATTGGTGACATCTTATGTTGGAGGCTTCTTTTCAGTTCTTGATATTCGGTTGTTTTTCTAATGACGTTTTCATAAACAACTTGCATAATTCACCTACTTTATATTGTATCTGTTCATCGCTAGATCAACATCGTCTTTAATGATCGTTTCAATCGCTGAAACCGAATCTTTAACAATCGGTATCAACAATTCTTGATCCTCTTTAGAGAATCTGCCCAATACATAATCCGCTAAGTTTTGACCGTTCTGTGGTCTACCCACGCCCACTCTCACACGAGGGAAGCCATCTTGTTTTAAAAGGTAGATAATATTTCTCATACCATTATGAGAACCGCCACTGCCTTTTTTTCTAATACGGAGTTTACCCGTATCCACATCGATATCATCGTAAACAACAATCAAGTTCTCAAGAGGGAGGTTGTAATAATCCAATATTTTCATCACTGCTTCACCGCTTAGATTCATATAAGTTTGTGGTTTAACGACCAATACTTTTTCACCACATACATTCCCTTCACCAATAACTGATTTGAATTTTACTTTGGTCATTTTTATTTGATTTTGTCTGGCAAATTCATCTACCACTTCAAAACCAATATTATGTCTGGAAATGGCATATTTTTTACCTGGATTACCTAGTCCTACTATTACGTACATTTTTTTGCTCCTTTATTTATACACGACAAAAAATATAACTTTTGCCCTTGAGGGGGCTGTGTTATATTTCTTAGGGTTCTTTTTAATGATTACAGTATAGTGAAAAACACTACTTTTATCAATACTAAACTGATTTAAAACCGTCAGATTTAATATCTTGATTCGAAATAACCATTTCGTAATCTCGTTTCATCAATTGTATCAAACCAGAAATCAAGATTTTTTCTGGCATATTGGAATGAATATAATAGATCTCATCACTATAAATCATTTGATAGTCATAACTCTCTTCTTTATATATAAACTGATCAGATCTAACTTCAACCTCTAAAGGAGCATGTTTTGATCGAAGGGTCATTTTCGTACTGACCGCTTTGGCTTTGATATCAAAGTGTGTTTCATATGTTTTTAAATATTCTTTAAATGACTCTCCCAGTCTGACCACACCAAACCAGTGGACTTCACCGTGTTTTTCAAAACCTAACTTCAAAGCCAGTTGTTTTGATTTATCATTACCTTGTACAATTTGTATATAAGGCAGTCTGCCTGTATCCAAGGTCTTATTAATGATGTCTTTTGCAAGTTCATAAGCATAACCTTTACCTCTATACTCTGGCAAGGTATACATATAACCGATGGAATCATCATCATGTAACAACACAAATGACACGATTTTTCCGTCTATACGAAGACATGAACTCGGACGGTTTCTAATCGCTTCTTCAATTTTAGCCAAAGAATTGGAGTTTTTGTATTCGTAGTTATCATTTACATAAGTTGCATCAGAAAGTGTTAATGACTCCAATTCCATAACATCAGTAAACTTCTCTTTCGAATAATGGTACTGGTCACAGGTGTTTTTCCATTGGATCAATTCATTTGACGTATAATAGTCCAAGACCAGTTCATTCGTCCCAGCAAATCCAAAATAGTCCTCTTTTATCGTTTGATCAAACAGCTCAATGAAATTAATGGTATTTGTATATAAAAAATTAAAATATCTATCTTTAATCCATATGCCAGTGGGGTGTTCTAAATCATCCACATACGTTTTATAGTCTGTATTTGTAAGCACGCCTTTGATATTTAAACTGTCATACCCTTCGAAGTGTTTGTATTTATCGTCTCTTCTATCTATTTCTATCATAAATACCTCCCCCTTTATCTTACATGAAAAACTCTTTAAATATCTGTTCAAAAACAACTATAATTATTTCTTAATACATAAGTATTGTAATATAAAATCCTCATATAAGTCAGCTAAGTTCAACTGTCTTACATGAGGATTCTATTAAATGTTTACAGGTTTAAGTTAAGTCCCATGGTTCATGTAATTTAGGGACATCGCTGATCAATTGCTTTGTATAACGATGAGTAGGTGTGGCAATCACTGTTTCTGCATCACCTTTTTCAACAATCTCACCACGCTCCATTATATACACCGTATCACTCACATAGTATGCGAGTCCCAAGTCATGGGTAATGAACACTATCGTCATTTTGTTTGTATCTCTCAGTTTCATTAACATCTCGAGTATATTCGCTCTTGAACAGGCATCTATCATAGAAGTCGGTTCATCTGCTATTAACACTTTAGGATGTATTAAAAATATTCTAGCAATCATAACACGTTGCATTTGGCCGCCTGATAATTCAAACGGATGTTTATTTCTAATTTCATCAAAGTCTAAATTAACAAAGAAACAAGCTTCTCTCATCTTATCAACACGTTCTTTTTTTGTAATCTTCTCGTTTCTTAAGTCTAGACAATTCGTCAACAATGTTTCAACTTTATAAAACTCATTAAAAGAAGAAAAAGGATCTTGAAATACGGCTTGGACATTTTCCCAATAATGTTTACGTTTCTTAAACGAACTGATATCTCTATCCTCGTCATTGAAATATAAGTCGCCTGATGTTGCAGGGATAAGACCCAATATCATTTTAGCCAGTGTCGTTTTACCACTGCCACTTTCACCAACAATAGAGATAATCTCACCTTCGTGAAACTTAAAATCAACATCATTTACAGCATGTACACTTGAAGCACCGTGTCCAAAAATCTTATTGATCTTCTTTCCTTCTAATATCACTTTCCTATTAGACATCACTTTTTACCTTCCTATCCATTACACATCGATAACGACGTTGTCCTACAACTGTTTCTTCAACATTCGCTGCTTTACACTCATCTGTAGCCAGCGAACATCTTGGAGCAAACCGACACCCTGTCATCTTGTATTTTAGATTCGGCGGCGCCCCGGGAATGCTAGACAGCTTATGACCTTTTTGTCCAACTTCCGGTACAACTATCGAGGTCATCAATTCTACTGCATAAGGATGTAACGGTTTAAATACAATTTCTTCAGATGTCCCGTATTCTACACATTCACCAGCATACATCACCATAATATGATCCGCAATGTGAAAAAGAAGCGGTAATTCATGGGTAATAAAAATCATAGACTTAACTATCTTTTTTTCCATTAAAGACATCAACATCTTCATAACAACTTTTTGAGTCGATACATCTAAAGCAGATGTTGGTTCATCAGCCACTAAAATATCAGGATTCATAATCGTTGAAATGGCAATAACCGTTCGTTGTTTCATACCACCAGATAATTCATTTGGATAAGAATGAAGTACACGTTCATCTAGATTTAACTCCTCAAAACGTTCTTTTGCCAACTTAAACACTTCATCTTTTGTCATCTCCGGAAAATGTTCTTTCATAATATCAAATATAAAATTCTTTATTTTTAAAGTTGGATTTAATGCATTCATTGCCGCTTGGGGAATATAAGCTACCTTTTTACCCAATACTTCAACACGTCTCGTCTCTTTATCTAATTGTGTAACATCTCTTCCATTTATAACAATTGCACCACTGTCATAACATAGCGGTTTGGCAAACAGTCCGATTAGACTAAGGGCTAAGGTTGACTTTCCACAGCCTGACTCTCCTGCAATGCCTAAAACTTTCCCTTCTTCCAAACCAAAAGACACACCATCAACTGCATATATTTTCTCACCAAATCTTGTATCATAATACGTTTTTAATTGTTCTACCGTTAAAAGTTTATCTGACATGTCTAACTCCTTAACTTCGGATTAAAGATTTCATCCATTCCTATGTTAATTAGGTACAGTGAAAAAGTAACAAATCCTACCATAGCCGCAGATGGCATGAAAGTCCACCAAGCTCCGATTCTAGGTGCTTCAGACATCAATGCCCAATTCAGCATCATACCCAAAGTCACTTTATTGGTTGGACCAAGACCTAACATTGAAATTGCTGATTCTTGAAGTATCCCTGATGCCAGTTGGATAATAAAAGCCATCACAACGTATGATGCAACATAAGGCAGTATCTCAAGTACAATTATCTTAGGTGCACTAAAACCAGATATCTTAGCAATATAGATATGATCTCTATTACGAAGTGAAGCAGCTTGTGCTCTTACAGCTCTTGCCGTCCAAGGCCATGCTGTAAAACCAATCACGAGTGCCGTCAACCAAGCACCACGGGTCTCCAGACTTACGGATATCAATATCAGTATCACGAAGGAGGGAACCACTGTAAATATATTTGTTATAAAGGTCAGAATTTCATCTACCACACCACCAACATACCCTGCGAATAAGCCAACCAAAAGACCTACCGATATGGCAATAACACCAGCCAATGCGCCGACATATAATGATGTTCTTGACGCATGTGCTAATTCCAATAATACATCTCGACCAAAATTATCCGTTCCTAATAAATGGGTTTCATTCGGTTCTTGAAATGGTCGTCCGTCCATATTGAAAGGATCGCCAGTATTGATTAGAGGATACATCAATGTAAACATTAGAAGTATGAAGAGTATGGTGATACCAATCATAAATTTAGATGATTTAAATAAAGTTTTTACCATTTATTTATCCTCCGTTTGTGCAGCTTTAATTCTTGGGTCGATTACACCATAAAGGATATCGAGTAAGAAACTTGAAGCTAATATTGTTAAAGAAATAATTAATGTACAACCCGAGATTAACGGATAATCTCTTCCTTTAATGGCATTAAACATAACAATACCAAGCCCGCGATAACTGAATACGATTTCTGTAATCAATCCACCTGCAATAACAGTTCCTAAAGATAAGACCAAACCTGTTATCTGAGGCAACATGGCATTTCTAAACACATATTTGATAATCTTTGAATCTCTAATCCCCATCAGTTTACTGTACTTCACATAATCTGCATTTAATTCATAAATCGCCATTTCACGCATACCAATACCCTGACCACCAATCATAACGAGTACAATTGATAAAAATGGTAAAGTATGATGTCTAATCGCTGATAAGATGAACTCAATTGTAAATCCAATATTCACATCATGCCCATATGCACCACTCGATGGGAATAATTCTAATGTAAACGAAAGTCCGTATAATAGTAATATCGAAAAGATAAAGAATGGTATTGAACTGATAAATAATGCCACTGGGAATATTATTTTATCAAACACGCCTCTTTTATAAGCAGCAAATGCTCCTAATATATTACCAACTACCCACCCAACGATGATTGCAGGTAATTGTAATGCAATTGTCCACGGTAATGCATTTCCAATAATCTCTGTTACTTCTCGAGGATACTGAGAAAACGAGGTCCCGAAATCGCCTTTAAATACATTGCCAATATAATATAAAAATTGCTTCCACATAGGTAAATCCAGTTGAAATTCACGCATAAAGTTTTCATACATGTTTTTGACCGAATTCGTATCCGTCATGCCCCTTGACACTCTTGCCATAATGGCATCTACCGGATTCCCATCAATTAAACGAGGTAAAATAAAATTCAGTGCTACTGCAACGATTAAAGTAAACAGATACCATCCAAATTTCTTTAAAAAGTACTTTAGATAATTACTCATACCACTCTCCTACATTTGTTTTATGCTTAAATAATTCGGATTTCAAACCTAAGTTTGAAATCCGATAATTGTATACTTATTACTTATTCTCTAAATCGTAAAGTCCTCTGATTCCTGCGCCATCAAAGAAGAATGCTGGTGTGCCATCACTCTCTTGAGGGAATCCTGTCCAAACCGATTCATTAACAGTATAGTAATAAACAGGTCTGTACATTAATCCAATCGCCGGAACATCTCTTAAGTAAATTTGATTCAATTCAGTATAGAAATCAACCAATTCAGCATCTGATTTAGCATGAGGGATTGCCTCTATGATTTCATCTGCACGATCATCTTGATATCTTCCGTAGTTCCAGAATGCCATCTCGCCAATTTCTGGAACACCTACAGAATAAAGAACTTCATTATAAGCTTTCCATGGATTTGCTGGTGTTACAAATGCAGCAGGTGTATTCATGATGATATCAAATTCACCAGTTGTCATACTGTTGAAGTAAGGACCCCAATCTGGGAAATCTACAACAATTTCAATACCAACTGCTTTAGCCGATTGTGCAACAACTTCAAGTGCAACATTCCACTCAGTCCATCCTGCAGGACAAGTAATCTTCCAAGGTCCAAGACGTGTACCATCTTCTAGTACTCTAATCCCGTCATCTCCTCTAACTGCACCAATTGAATCTAGTATTCTATTGGCTTCATCTACATCATATGACCATTGAAGATCTTTGATATCACCCATATCCACGAGTTCTCTTGATGCATCTGTATTAACATATAATCCGGCTTCAACTGGAATTGAATAACCATTCATTGCTGTTTCAGCTATTTTTGAATAATCAATTGCATGTGCTAATGCTCGTCTTACTTCTACTTCTTTTAAACCTGGTCTATGTTGGTTTAAGTAAATAGTTGGTGCTGTATCATTTGTATAGTAAGGTTCTTTTGGTAAATACGTTTTGATTGTATCGCCAAAACCTTCTAAGTTCCAAACTTCAGGAATATAGTTCTCTGAATAATCGTAAATGCCTTTTTCAAATTCAACTGTAGCCACGTCATTTGAAGCATAATCTAAATGTGTAATGTATTTAGGTGCTGGTAATTTACCAAATACATCAACGCCCCAGTAATCATCGTTTCTTACAACTGTAATCTTAGTATCATCATAAGAGTCAACCTTATATGGTCCTGATCCGATTGGATCTGGATTAAAGAACTCTGTGATCGCACTTTGATCATAATCATATTCTTCTTCAATTGCTTCCCAAACATGTTTAGGATGAATCGGCGTTTTACATAACGCTTCTTCTATCGCAATCTTAAGATTTCTTTCTTGGTTGATATTAATTCGAACCGTATAGTCATCAACAAGCTCTACAGAATCAATATCTTCCCAATAACCTGACCATACTGTTGAGTCATATCTTTGACCCAACTCAAACGTATAAACAACATCTTCAGCCGTCAGTTTCTCACCGTCACTGAATTTCGCTTTATCATTCATTTTTATTTCAACTGTATACTCATCAACCCATTCATAGCTTTTAGCCAATAACGGTTCTAATTCTTCTGTCATATTATTATACATAAACATTGTTTCATATAATAAATGGTTACTATTCATGTTACATGGGAATGCCGACCAACCTGACAAGTGATTAAAGTTGTTTGGTGGTCCCCACCATAATCCTGTAATCAACATTGTCTCTTTTCTTTCATCACTTACTGCATCAGCTTCTTTACATGCTGTAAAAGACAATGCGAGTGCAAGAATCAAAACCAGAGATAAAAATCTTCTTAACTTCATTTGTTCCCCCTTATATAATAACTAACCCTATTTTTGTGGTACTGAAGTTGTATGTCTTACAATCAATTCAGGAGGTAATTTAACAACCACATGTTGTTTTTCTTTCCCGTTCATTGCGTTAAATAAAGCTTCAACACCATGTTTACCGATTTCAACAGCAGGTTGTTTCACTGTTGTAAGATGTGGGTGTAATTTCGATGCAAAAGGATGATCATCATACCCAACAACTGAAACATCTTCTGGAACTTTCAAATTACATTCTCTCAGTGCATCAATTACACCAAAAGCAATATGATCATCTCCACAGATTACAGCAGTAGGCAGTACTTTTTCATCAATCCATTTTTTTGTAACATCATATCCCGCTGTGATATCAAAATCACCACGCTTCACAGAAAGTGCTTCAACGCCAACCTCTCTTAAAGCTGCATTAAATCCATCAACACGATGTTCCGCAGATAATAAATCTTCCGGTCCACCTATGCAACCAAACTTTAAATGACCTAACTCTAGCAGATGTCTTGTGACATCATATCCACCTTTAAAGTTATCTACTACAATAGAAGACACGGTAAACGGAAACAGCTGATTGTCCATTATGACAAACGGAATATTCTTATTCTTTAAAGAAGATACATAATCCTCTTCAAAAATCGGTGTTAAGATCAAAATCCCATCTACCCGATCGTGCTGGAATAAGAAATTACTTCTAACAGAAGAATCATCATTCTCACCAATAACAGAAAGTGCTAAGAAATAGCCTCGTTTTTCAAGTTCACGATCTACTGTATCTACAACTTCCATAATGAAAGGGTCTGTAAGATCAGGAATCAACAGTCCGATAACATTTGTTTTACCTCTAGCCAAGCTTTGTGCCGCAGAACTTGGTTGGTAATTCAATTCTTTAATCGCTTTCATTACTTTATCACGACTAGATTGTCTTACTGTTGATGCATTGTTGATTACTCTAGACACCGTTACTACAGATACACCAGATTTTTTTGCTACATCGTAAATACTTGCTTTCATGTCAATTGGCTCCTTTACAATAAAATATTATAGTTATTAATAGCTCACTAACAGTATAACATTTTTTAGTAATCCACCCATATGTTTTTTTCGAAAGTGAAACCGGTTAAACTTTCGTTACTATAATATTATGGTTATTTAATATCTTTGTCAACAACAAATTTACAATTTTTTAACAATTAGAATTACACACAGTCTACACACACGTTGCTATAACAGACATCCAGGCGCACCCACAAAAAATTATTATAATTTTCTAACTATAACTAGAGAAATTTAATCGATAATCCTGTGATACCTGTAAAATAGATAATAACATCACTTCCTTCTTATAAGGCGTACTATTTGCAATGTTTTTACAAAAGTTAAAGCGGTTACATTGATAAATGACGATTAATGTGTTACGATTACTTTGAATTAAACATGACGGACTATAGAGTTCTCTTGATGTATTTAACCTAACATTTATATCAAAAGAACTATCTATAAAGTAACTTTCATTTAACAAGGAGGCACATATTTGAAATATACAATAGGGTTTGATGGAGGTGCCACTAAAACCAGATGTGTTTTAGGGGATACTCAAGGTAATATTTTAGCAAATATCGAGGCCGGTCCATCTAACCATCAAATAATTGGTATTAACGAAACAAAAAATACTTTAAAAACACTTCTAGATGAAGTCTTATCAAAAGCTCATTTGAAGTTAGAGGATATAGAATTCATTTTTCTAGGATTAGCTGGCGCTGATCTGCCGTCTGATTTTGATATGCTTAATGGTATCTGTAAAGATCTCTTTAAAGATGTGGCTTACGAGGTGGCAAACGATGCTTGGATTATCATGCGAAGTGGGACTTCTGAGCCCTTTGGTGCTGTTTCAATATATGGAACAGGAGCAAATGCAGGCGCCATCAACTTAGATGGTGATATGAAGATTCTTAGATCGTTATCATATAATTTAGGAGGCGCTGGTGGCGGTAGTGAAATTGCAAACGATGCACTCCACTACGCTTTTAGATCCAATGAAGAAACCTATACAAAAAGTGCTTTAGAAACTGAACTTCCAAAACATTTGAATATGGATTCTATCGAAACACTGTTGGATAAAATTTATCCTCAGTATAATTTAGAACACTCAGACTATACAAAAATACCGCCTTTGGTTTTTAAACTGGCTAAAGAAGGCGACCTTGTTTGTCAGGAAATCTTAACCCAAAAGGGTAAGGTACAAGGACAAATGGTGAATGGTGTTATCAAACAAGCAAATATGATTGGTACAAAATTTCCCGTTGTTTTAGGCGGCAGTGTCTATAAAGGTGAATCACACTATTTTATTGATGCCATGAAAAGAACCATCTTAGAACAATCGCCACAAGCAACATTTAATTATCCTAAACTTCAGCCCGTTGCAGGAGCGTATTTATTCAGTCTAGATAGACTACATATAAAACTTTCTAATGATGAATCTCAACATTTATCACAGCAATTATCATTGTAATAGGATTCAAAGCATCTTAGACATTCAGATTGACACAACAGTGTTATATCAATAGTTTCATCACATGATTCGAATACAAGTATAAAGAAAAAACATCATTTCAAATGATGTTTTTTGATTTATAGAACTTCAATATCTAACTCTTCTAAGTGTGATCTTTCATCTTCATTCAATTGTCTTTCTGCGATCATATAATCTAACTCACTCATGTCATAGAACTTAACAGTACCATGATAATCAAATTTTCTGGTTTCAGTCACCAATACTTTTACTCTAGAAATATTGAATATAGCGGTTTTTGTGAATCCGATATCTTTGGTACTAGAATATAAATTCGTTTCTCCTAAACTGACACTCATACAACTGATGAAAGATTTGTCTACATGATACCCCTTGATCAGTTCTATGGTTTCATACCCAACAAAGCCACCGATCATACGATCATAAAGGCCTCCCACAAGTATGACACGTATGTCATTGTTTGTTTCCAAGATCCTAACAATCTCAAGCATATTGGTAATCACGGTCACTTGTTTGTTTTTCTTCACAAGCATTTCTGCAATTGTTGCACAAGTTGATGAAGTATCCAAAAAAATTGTATCATCATTTTCTATGATACTCACTGCTTTTAAAGCAATTTCTTGTTTTTCATCTTTATGGATGTTCATTCTATAGTTTACATTCGAAGCATCAAATTTCTTTGTTTTACGTTCTGCCCCACCATAAATTCTATCTATTAAATCTTTATCTTCTAATTTTTTTAGATCTTTTCTTATTAGATCTTCAGTCACCTGGAACATGTCACTCAAATCTTTAACATGAACACGACCTTGCTTATTTAAGATCTTCACTATTTCATTTAATCTATCACTCGCTCGCATATCTACCTCTTTCTTTCAACTTATTATACCATAAATAATCTTAGTTATTTGATATTTTCACTTGAATTTATTACTTTATAGCATTATAATAAGCATAACAATAAGAAAAACAAGAAAAACACGAACGAAACAATAAAAGGAGGGCTTATGGAAAATCTGAAAATTGCAATCATTGGCGGTGGATCGAGTTACACTCCAGAAATAATTGAAGGCTTTATCACACGTCATAAAGAATTACCTTTAAAAGAAATCTGGTTAGTGGATATCGAAGCAGGTCAGGAAAAACTGAATATTGTAGGTAATCTAGCCAAACGTATGGTAAAGAAAGCCGGAATCGATTGTGAGATTCATTTAACCCTCGACAGAAGAGCAGCATTAAAAGATGCTAGTTTTGTAACCACTCAATTTAGAGTTGGTTTATTGGATGCTAGAATCAGAGATGAACGTATCCCCTTATCTAAAGGCATGTTAGGACAGGAAACCAATGGTGTTGGTGGATTTGCAAAAGCATTAAGAACGATTCCAGTCATTCTTGATATCTGTAAAGACATGGAAGAACTCTGTCCTGATGCATTTCTGATCAACTTTACGAATCCTGCAGGTATTATCACAGAAACCGTATTAAGATATACTAGTATCAAAGCGATTGGATTATGTAATGTCCCTATCAATATGAGAAAAGCAATTGCAAAAGTATTGGATTCTGAGGACTTCTTATTCCATGCCATCGGACTCAATCACTATGTTTTCGGCCATGGTGTTTATCATAATGGTAAAAATGTGATGGAAGATATTTTACCGGTTCTATTAGAAGACGATGAGTTCAATCCAAAAAACATTGAAGATATGCCTTATTCGACTGAACAAATCCTAGCAACCAATATGATGCCGTGTTATTACCACAAGTATTATTATGTGTCTGATGAGATGTTAGAACATTCACTAGAAGATTATAAGAACAACGGTACGAGAGGTGAAGTCGTAAAGAAAGTAGAAGAGGAATTATTTGAACTTTACAAAGACGAACATTTAGAAGAAAAGCCAACTCAATTGGAATTAAGAGGTGGTGCATATTATTCAGATGCAGCTTGTGAATTGATCAATTCAATCTACAACAATAAAAACAGTTATATGGTTGTTAATGTCATGAATAAGAATACATTACCATTCTTACCGTATGATGCGGTTATTGAAACAACATGTTTGATCACAAGCTCAGGCGCACACCCACTTAGCATCGATACATTAAATGATTCTGCTCAAGGTGAAATTCATCTTTTAAAATCTTACGAAAGATTGACCATTGAAGCAGCGATCAAAGGTGATTACAACAAAGCTCTCCAAGCGCTTACAATCCATCCGTTAACAAGAAGCGGTGCTGTTTTAAAAGAGACGCTTGATGAAGTACTCGAACAAAACAAAGATTTTTTGCCACAGTTTAAATAAAAAATTCACTCCAATTATTTGGAGTGAATTTATTTTATACTTCATAGTCTTCAATCGACTTCGAAAGATTAATGATCAAGTCATTAAGATCATGTGTTGAATGAGTCACATTTTCGATATAACTAACTTGTTCTTCAGTAGAAGCGTAGATTTCCTGAGTTGCAGCAGATGCCTCTTCAGCGATTGCTGTAATACTCTCCATCGATTTTGAAACAACTTTTTCAGTTGATCTAATCACATCCACATTGGATTGCATTGAATCTAACATTTCTACGACATATTGAACCGCCTTATTAATCTCATTGAAGACGGTTTGTGTTTCATCCATTTGTGTTAATGATATCTTTGATAAGGCATTGGATTCATCCATCGATCCATCAACTTGACCTATAATTGAAATAATCTCATCAATCGTCCCTCTAATATAACTTGTAGATTGACTCGATTGTTCGGCTAGTTTTCTCACCTCTTCAGCTACTACAGCAAACCCTCTACCCTGTTCACCTGCTCTTGCGGCTTCAATTGCTGCATTTAAAGCCAATAAATTAGTTTGTTCTGCTATTGCATCAATGGTTTCAACTATATCACCAATAGATTTTGATTTAAGTGATAATGTTTTTATGACCTCACTGACTTTACTTCTCATCTCTGTATCTTTGTTAACGGCTTTATTTAAAGAGTCTATCGTTTCCAAACCAGTTGCATTATGATTTTTCATAACCAAAGCACTGTCGACTGTCAATGTTAATTTATCTATTAATTCATTAAGAGCTGAAGATAGCTCAGCAACCGATTCAGTACTCTCTACAGCTTCTCTCGCTTGTGCATCTGCACCATGAGATAACTCAGATATCGCTGTAGCAACCTGTTGACTCGTTTCTGATAATTCTGATGTCGAACTATCCAGCGTACCTGATGTGTTTTCCAATACATCTACCGTATCTTTAATTTTATAGATCAATGTATGGACATTTTCAATCATATGATTAAAGGTATTGTTTAGATGACCTAGTTCAGATGAAGTTTTACTTTTTATCAATTCAACAGTAAAGTCACCTTCAGAAACCTTTTGAGTTCTTTCAGCAAGGCTGATAATAGTTTTGGTCAGCTTTGTTGAAATAAACATGCTCACCAACACACCTAGAGCA
>Ga0209379_10000365_pt1 | contig 41243 bp, 33 predicted proteins | sample tdDd001_FD_187124 | JGI IMG/M metagenome (GOLD analysis project Ga0209379, IMG submission 187124) | Marine sediment microbial communities from the Atlantic coast under amendment with organic carbon and nitrate - tdDd00.1 (SPAdes)... | ecosystem: Environmental > Aquatic > Marine > Coastal >... | reverse complement strand
GTGAGAGGTTAGAGATAAACAAAGTCAAGGTTTATAAATTCGATATTAAGAAGGACATTGGACCTCCGGTTTGGAGACAAACCAAAGATGCTTTTGAAGAAGCAAAGGAATGGGAGGCTGATATTTTCCTGATTCACATGAATACCTATGGGGGTATGGTAGTCCATGCTGACTCTATCCGTACTGCAATTCTAAATAATAAGACACCTATATATGTCTATATCGATAATAATGCCGCATCAGCAGGAGCTCTTATTTCTATAGCATGTGATGGGATTTATATGCGATCGGGGGCCAATATTGGCGCTGCAACTGTTGTGAATCAGACGGGTGAAGCGATGCCCGATAAATACCAATCATACATGCGTTCGACCATGCGAGCGACTGCCGAATCTCATGGGAAGGATACCCTGATTCAGAATGGGGATACAATCATAAAATGGAAACGTGATCCGCTTATTGCAGAAGCTATGGTGGATCCCAGAACCTATATTGAAAATGTAGTAGACACAGGAAAAGTCCTGACTTTCACTCCTAACGAAGCGATTAAAAATGGCTATTGCGAAGGCATTGCCAATTCGGTTGAAGAGGTACTGGAACAGTTGGAAGTTAAAGAATATGTGATCAAAAAATACGAACCATCGGGTGTGGAAAAACTGATCGACTTCATGTTAAACCCCATGTTACAAGGGCTTATCATCATGATTATCATCGGGGGCATCTATTTCGAGCTGCAATCTCCAGGAGTCGGCTTTCCACTGATAGCTGCCATCATAGCTGCAGTATTGTACTTCTCCCCTCTCTATCTGGAAGGACTGGCGGCCAATTGGGAAATTATTATCTTTATTATAGGCGTCGCTTTACTCGGGGTTGAAATATTCGTGATACCTGGTTTTGGTGTTGCTGGCGTTTCCGGTATTATCCTCATTATTTCGGGACTGAGTCTAAGTTTGATCGACAATGTCAACTTCAATTTTGAGCCACGACACGTGAAAGCCCTATTAGGAGCCATTCTTCTGGTCACCTTCTCAATGCTGACCTCCATCATCTTATCCATTAACATTAGTAAAAGACTTTTTGCAGGAAGTGGATTTTTAGGAAGACTGGCACTGAAGGCTGAGGGGAAAATTGAAGAAGGCTACATTGGAGTAGACATGAGTCCTAAAACATTAGTCGGTAAAAAAGGAATCGCTTCAACTGTACTGAGACCATCAGGCAAAGTGATTATTGATGATGAAATTTACGATGCCAAATCAGAAGACGGTTTTATTGATATGGACACGGAAGTTGTTGTAATTCGCTACGAAACAGGTCAGGTTTATGTGATAAAGAGTGAGAATGGGTAAATGATTTTTTTGAAAATAAATGCATTAATTCAGATTCCTTTTTACTTTAAGCTTATTACTTGACACTTTAGTCTGAATCCCTATCTTTGAGCATCAAAATAGAGAAAGTATGTCTTTTATTGAACAAATATTAAACGAACAAAGCATTACCACTGAAAATGTAGCCTTTAGAATGCTGCTAAGCCTATTCGTGGGAGCCATTGTTGGGATTGAGCGTGAGTATCACAAGCAGCCAGCAGGCTTACGCACGCACATTCTCATCAGTATGGGATCAACTCTCATTATGCTCTTGTCGATATATATTCCTCAAGAATACAGTCAATTTCATACTGCAGACCCTGCACGACTAGCTGCTCAGGTGGTTTCAGGAATTGGTTTCCTGGGTGCAGGTGCCATCATGAAATATGGTCTGAATGTAAAAGGGCTTACCACTGCCGCATCTATTTGGATGATTGCAGGTCTGGGTTTAGCCGTTGGAGCAGGCATGTATATCGCTGCAGGGATTGGAACTGGTATGCTCATATTTGCACTTTTATTTCTTGATATCTTTGAGAAATGGATTTTCCCTGCCAAATTCATAAAAAGACTTCATATTTATTCTAAAATCAACTCCGATTTAAGAACAGAACACATATCGCCTATTCTAAAGAAGTATAAAATTCACATCCGCACCGTCGATTTAGAAGAAGCCTTCGAGGAAAAAAGAACGAGTCTTTATTATTCCATTCAGATTAATGAAAAAATTAACATTAATGAGTTATCAAAGGAAATTGGTGCTGTTGAAGGCGTACAACGAATAAAATTGCAACAAGTTGTTTAATCTAACAGCCCCTCTAATCGGTACTGATTTGAAGATGAATCTAATTAAACGACTTAAATAAGAATACCATAAAAATCAGGTGTAAAATCCTGACTTGATACAAGTCCAAATATCTGAGATCTAAAACAGGTTTACAACAACTCTCACATCACAAACACTATATGAACCTAATAAATAAGGGGAAACTCGACTTTTCCCAACTGGAAAGCATTACTAAAAAACCTAAACTCTTCACAAAAGACAAGATAAACTTTTGGCAAGATCCTTACATCTCCGAACACATTCTGTATGCCCATTTGGATGATGAAAGCGATGAAGGTTCAAGAAAATACGAAACGATTATAAAATCGGTTTTGTGGCTATCCGAGTATATGGATCTGCCTCAGGGAGCATGCTTACTCGATTTAGGTTGTGGTCCCGGATTATACAGCGAGCATTTCCATGGTCAGGGTTTTAAAGTTACCGGAATCGACTTTTCGCAAAGCTCTATTGACTATGCAAAGGAAGAAGCTAAAGCTTCACAATACGACATTGAATACATCTGCCAAAACTATTTGGAAATGGATTACCAAAACGAATTCGATGTGGTGACGCTTATATATGGTGATTTATGTGTGCTATCACACCAGGAAAGAGATTTGCTTTTAAAAAAGGTTTTTAAAGCTCTTAAACCAGGTGGCTATATGATATTCGATTTATTTACCAAGCAATACTTCAAAAAAGGACATGAGAACCAAACCTGGTATCTTAGTCAGGAAGAAGGCTTTTGGAAAGAAGAAGAACATCTGCTTCTGCATGAGCATATCAAGTACAAAAAAGAAAAGGTTCGCCTGGAGAAATATACGCTTATCATGAGTGATGGCGAAATGCAGAGCTATCACATTTGGAAGCACTATTTTTCTCTAAAACGTGCAAAAGAAATGCTTAATCATCATCAATTCAATCTTAAAGATTTTTGGAGTGACCTTTGCGGAAAACCCTACGAAATTGAGAGTCATTGGATAGGCATGATCGCCCAAAAACCTTTATAGAAATTCTTAATAATAACAATTCTTATCTTAATAACATTTCAATTATTTTTTTAACTTCGGAGCTGATAAAATGTTAAGCCAATTTAAAAAAATAATTCATAATGAACCGTTTAAATTCGATACTTACCTACTCGGCCATATTTATTAGCTTCTGCGCTTTTTTTGTTTCAATTTATCAAACCCAGGTATTAAAAATACAAACCGAAATCATGCAAGAACAGCAGCATGCTTCTGTCTGGCCGAGGCTCTTTCTTGCAAGAAATGAAAGTCCCAACAATTACGAATTTTCCTTAAAAAACGATGGGGTTGGACCGGCCATTATAAAATATGTTGAAATGTCGATTGACGGTAAATCATACAAAACCTGGAATGATATATTCGAGAATATTAGTGGTGAAAAAAAGAACCACATATATAAAAGCATGATCAACAACAGGGTAATAAGAGCTGGAGAAGAAGTTATTACATGTGGAACTATCGATACAGTACTAGTCAAAAAAATATATGCACGTCAAGCTAAAATTACAATCGACATTTACTATATGTCGATTTATGGCAGATGTTGGCGACTGAAACAAGAAACGGGGAAAGGCTTTACTGTTCCTGAACTGGTTGATGACTACCCAAGAACAAAAGAGCGCGAATTCATGAACTAAGGGTAAATATATCAAATATTTAACTTCTTTCATCCATCCACTGGTTACCTAACATTCATTTACATTCTGAAAATAAACATTCAATAATCCTCAACAATATTTTTCCATGTTTAATATAGTTTCAAAACTTAAAGACAAGCGCAGCCTTTGGCCTTATTTTTTCGAATTTATTACAGTATTATTAAGTGTTTACCTGGCATTTTTGATTACCGAATGGCGTGAAAATCATAAAGAAAAGCAGGATACAAAACTTTCGATAGAAAGACTGAATCAGGAAATATTTCAGAACTACCGTGAGATTATTTCCTTTAAAGAGGATGTTGCCATAAGGTTAGAGAATATGCAAAAAATTGAGGATATCATAGATCCTAACATCTGTTTTGCTGAATATATTCCTGTTTTCAATGGTTTTAGATATGCCCGCTTTGATGATGCCAGTTGGAAACGAGCCAATAATACTAAAATTGGAAATTTAATGCCCATAGATTATACAGAGTGGGTACACGATTTATATAGCAGCAATTTACATCTTGACCAACACAACCTACTTATAAACAAACTGATGTATAGTAAGCAGATTTTTGAAAGTAAAGACTGTAAATCCTCTTATAAAATTGCTGAATTATATGCATGGCAACAAGCCATTTGGTCTATAAGTGACGTATACAATTATACTCGCTTTATTCAAGAATACCGACCATATTTTGAAGACTTACTCACTCAGGATAGCACAACCCTTGCCTATTTTGTAAGCAGAGACACACTTAGTAAAGAAGAATGGAAGGCAGTCTTAAAAAAGGAACGTCGACATATAGATAAATTTAGAAGTTCTGCGCAGACCAGAAAGATATTTGAGAAAATTAGAAATAATCAAAATTAACAATACAACACACTATTAATGTTTAACATCGTTTCTAAAATTAAGAACAAACGCAGTCTATGGCCCTATTTATTCGAATTTATCACAGTGCTACTAAGTGTTTACCTAGCTTTTTTTATCACTTCATGGAGAGAAGATCATAAAGAGCAAATTGCAACTGAAGTCGCCATTGAAAGATTGAATCAAGAAATATTCCAGAATTATAAAAGTCTAATAACTTTTAAAAGTTCTATAACTAAACGTTATGAAGAACTAAAAGAAATTGAGCCCAGAGTTAGTAATAAACACAAATTTTCGTCCAAAGAAATAGGCTTCATCGGTTTTGTGACCTCAAGTTATAATAATGCCACATGGAAAAGAGTATCTAATAATTCTCTAGGTAACTTTATGCCTGTAGACTATCTGGAAGATGCACATAAACTTTACGAAAGAAATCAGGTGTTACTTGATATTAATGATCAAATCTCAAACTTTATTTTTAGTGATTTGTTTTTCGAAAGAAGCAAATGTGAAACAGCCTATTCCCTTTCATCCTTATGTATGTGGCAACAAGCTATGGTGGCTATCAACAATACATATTATTACACCAAATTTATTAAGGATTTTCAACCAGATTTCCAGAAAATGCTCGATAAAGATAGCACGGTAAGTGAATTCTATACCTCACGAAGTCGTCTTAGCGAACATGATTGGAAAGAATTAGATAATAAGGAACGTCAGTATGTTAATCAACTGAGAGGGAACACGTTTGACTAAAGGGCTTTCATCAAATCAGGATGAATGAATTCATAATTCAATCTTCTTTTAAGCTTTTCATTCGTGATGTGTTTAATTGGGGCCTCTGTTTTTTCATCTTCCTCGAAAATGGGTATTGGCACATTAATCACCTCAGCTGCCTTGGTGTAAAATTCCTTCTTTGTAGGATGAGTATCAGCTGTACAATTGAAACACTCTTCCCACACATCTTGCTTAATAATCTCACCGATGATTCGAATGCAATCGTCTCGATGAATCAGGTTAACAGGAGAATCAGCATTTTTCACTGTCTTCCCAGACAAAAAGTTACCTGGCTGTCTGTTACCTCCAAAGAGCCCTGAGAATCTTAAAATAGTTGTCTGATAATTAAGATTATCCTTCATTAAATTCTCGATGGTTACCCATGGTGATTCACTCAATTCAGAGCTCTCATCAATTGGATATTCTGAGATTTTATAGACACCTGTCGAGCTAATCAAAATCAATTTCTTCACAGGAGATTCCTCTAGTAAGGGCAAAAATTGCTTGTAAAGATCTATGTCCTTTATTGTAAGATTCAACACTAGAATTTCCGATTTCAGAAACTCGACCATATTTGCATTCAATTCTTCAAATCGAATCAAGAAAGCTTCGATCCCTTTTTGAGATAAGCGAGACTGTTTATCTTGACTAGTCGTAGCACCCTTTACCTGAAAACCCTTTTCCACCATATCTTCTGCTAAGGATTCCCCCAGCCAACCGCAGGATAGGATACTTATTGAACTTTTAGGGGATTGTTTCATAACTAGGATGATCTATGTATTCTAAATTTTGGACTATAATCAAAGCTAAAGAAAGATTTAAAACTAATTGGGAATTTTAAATTTATCTCTGAAAAAAAAAAGCCGAAGAATAAATCTTCGGCTTTGGGTTGAAGCTTTGAGGTTGTCCAGCCATATAGCTTCTAAAGAAAATGATCTGATCAATTAGATTCCTAAGAATTTTGATCAGATCATTATATCTAAAACTTATTACAGGTCGCGACGCTGATAAAGAGCATCCTCCATATCCATTTCGTCGAACTGCATATATTTGTATACTTCCTCTTGGTGAGCTTCGATCTTCTCTTTGTAGATCTCCATATACTCAGCTGGAGTAGGTAGTTTTCCTAGAACTGAAACAACAGCACCAAGTTCAGCAGATCCCAAGTAAACCTGAGCACCTGTACCCATACGGTTGTTAAAGTTACGAGTTGAAGTTGAATAAACATTCACCTTATCCGGAACACGAAGTTGGTTACCCATACATAGTGAACATCCAGGAGTCTCAACACGAACACCTAACTGAGAGAAAGTCGCGAAAGTCGCCTCTTCTTTCAATACAGCAGCATCCATACGTGTAGGAGGTGCCATATAAGTTCTTACCTTATCGCTAGGAGTTAAACCATTCCAAACTTTCTCACAAGCACGGAAATGACCAATATTAGTCATACATGAACCGATGAATACATCCTGAATTTCAGTATTCTGAACATCAGAAAGTAATTTCACATCATCCGGATCATTAGGACAACAAAGGATAGGCTCTGTAATAGCAGAAAGATCGATCTCAATCGTCTCGGCATATTCAGCATTCTCGTCTCTTGAAAGCAATACTGGGTTGGCTAACCACTCGTTACATGCATCGATACGGTTCTGAATAGTTTGAGCATCATCATAACCCATCTTGATCATTGATTCCATCAAGGCAACGTTAGACTTCACATACTCAACTACACGCTCTTCTGATAACTTAATACAACCAGCAGCAGCAGAACGCTCAGCAGTCGCATCAGTTAATTCGAAAGCTTGCTCAACTGTAATATCTTCAAGACCTTCCATCTCGATAATTTTACCGTTGAAAATATTGATTTTGTTCTTCTTAGGAACAGTTAATTGTCCGTTCTGAATAGCAAAATATGGGATAGCATTTACCACATCACGTAAAGTGATACCTGGGTTCAACTTACCTTTGAATTTGATTAATACAGATTCCGGCATATCCAATGGCATGAATCCTAGTGCACCTGCAAAAGCAACCAAACCAGAACCAGCAGGGAATGAAATACCCAATGGGAAACGTGTATGAGAGTCACCACCTGTACCTACAGTATCAGGAACCAATAAACGGTTCAACCAAGAATGAATAACACCATCACCTTGCTTTAAAGGCACACCTTTACGCTCAGACATGAACTTAGGCATACTTTTGTGCATTGCCACATCAGTAGCTTTAGGATAAGCAGCAGTATGACAGAAAGACTGCATGAACATCGGCGCTTCGAACTTCAAACATGCCAACTCTTTAATCTCATCACGAGTCATAGGACCAGTAGTATCCTGAGATCCAACAGTTGTCATTTTTGGAGCACATGATGTTCCTGGCAATACGCCTTCAACACCACAAGCTTTACCTACCATCTTCTGAGCCATAGTATAACCCTGATTAGCCTTTGGCTCTGGGTTATTAGCAACAGTAAAAATATCAGCAGCAGGCATTCCTAATGCAATACGAGACTTTTCAGTTAATGCTTTACCGATAATCAATGGAATACGACCACCAGCACGGTACTCGTCAGTTAATGTATCAGGAGCTAAAGAATAAGTACAAACCACTTCACCATTGCGAGTAATTTCACCTTTAACATTGTTGATGATGATTTCATCACCAGTATTTAATACAGAAACATCAGTTGTGATTGGTAATCCACCTGAATCCTGAGTTGTGTTATAGAAAATTGGAGCGATAGCACCACCAATTACCACACCAGCAGTACGCTTGTTTGGTACAGCAGGAATATCTTCACCAATGTGCCATAGTAATGAGTTAGCAGCAGACTTACGAGAAGAACCAGTTCCCACAACATCACCTACAAAGGCAACTTTGTGACCTTCTTTTCTCCATCCAGCGATAGTTTCGATACCATCTTCGAAACGACCAGCACCCATAGCTAAAGCGTGCAATGGAATATCAGGACGAGTAAACGCCTGAGATGCAGGAGAGAAATCATCTGTATTGATTTCACCTTCTACCTTATAAACTTTAAGCTTGATTTCTTCTGGCAATTCTGCACGAGTTGTAAACCACTCAGCATTTGCCCAGGACTCAAGCACACTTTTAGCAGCAGCATTGTTCTTAGCAAGATCTGCAACAGTTTGGAAAGCATCATAAACTAGGATAATGCCTTTAAGAGCTTCTGCAGCCTCTTCAGCTAAAGCTTCATCTTGTAAAGCCTCAACCAATACGGTTACATTGTAACCACCCATCATAGTTCCCAAAACCTTAATTGCTTCAGATTTTGTGATGATTGGTGAACTCAATTCGCCTTTTAAAAGCTTTCCTAAAAATTCAGCTTTTACTTTTGTTGAATCATCAACTCCGGGAGCGATTCTTTCTTTGAATAAATGCAATAGAAAATCCTCTTTCCCCTGGATAGGATTTTGCAATAACTCGCAAAGTTCTGCAGTCTGTTCTGCATTCAATGGCAAAGCCGGGATACCTTTGGTAGCGCGGGCTGCTTCGTGTTTTAAATATGCGTCAATCATGAGTTTGTTGATACGATTATGTTCTAAAAGTAACTTACGTATTTTGAATAAAGAATTATTCCTTTATTCGTAACAAACATAGAGCTTTTCTATTTACACGATTCAGAAAAACATGTGTTTTATATCATATTTTAGGGGATGAATAAGGAGAGTAAACCCTACCCTAAATCCAAGGAAATGCTATATTTAGACCCTCTTAAAAAAGTCCTTTCAGAGGACTCAATAAGGTCTTTCTGACCATGAATTACGGGATAAAAAAAGACATTACTGAACAAAATCTAGATAGACTAAGCAATTTTAAAGCTCTCCAGAACGTACAACTCAAATCTAAATTCATCTAGAAAACGCCCAGACCATTAAAAAAGACAATTGCGATTGCACCTGGGGCAATAAATTTGAGTACAAAAATAAAGGCTGAAATTAATCCTCGAGAAAGTTTAGAGCCTTTGGCCAACTCTTCTTCTACTCTTTTACGTCCCCAATACCAACCAATAAATAATGAAATAAAAAGACCTCCTAAAGGCAAAAGCATATTTGCAGAGATCCAATCGAGCAAATCGAAGAAATTCAAACCGAATAAGGTCTGCTCTTTAAACAAGCCCATTGATAAGGAACAAAAGATACCAACAATAGAAATCATGACTGTTGCCAAAATAGTCGCTAGGTTCCTTTTAATTTTCAACTCTTCTCTAAAGTATGCAACGACAACCTCGAGAATTGAAATTGATGATGTAAGGGCTGCCACAGTTAATAAGAGAAAGAATAGGATTGAAAAGAAGAAACCACCTGGCATTTGCTGAAATACATTAGGCAAAGTGATAAAGACTAAGCCAGCTCCTTTATCTGGTTCAATTCCAAAAGCAAACACGGCAGGAAAAATAGCAATACCAGCTAGAATAGCAATTAGAGTGTCAGCTACTGTTACCTGTAGTGCAGTTTTGGCTAAATTATTCTGGTTACCTATGTAGGAGCCGTACGTTATCAAAGTTCCCATTCCCAAACTTAAAGAGAAGAAAGCATGTCCCAATGCACTTAAAACACCATCAGCTGTCAACTTTGAGAAATCAGGATGAAAGAGAAAATTCAATCCCTCTTTTGCTCCGTCTAATGTAACCGCTCTAATATCCAGAACAATAATAATAACGATCAATAAGGGCATTAAAATTTTTGCGTACTTTTCTATTCCATCTTTTATACCGACAATCACAATTGCCATAGTCATCAACATAAAGAAAAGTTGATAAAAAACAGGTAAAATAGGTCTTTCAATAAACTGAAAGAACATAGATTCTAATTCCCCTGGGCTCTTTGCTGCAAAACTATCTGTTATTGATTTCACAATGTAATCGATGCTCCATCCAGCAATTACCCCATAAAAAGAAAGTATCATAACTGCTGCAGCAACTCCCAAAAGCCCCACATATTTCCAAGGTGAATTTGGAGCTAAATTCTTAAATGCGCCAAAAACATTAGATCGTGATTTTCTCCCAATCATAAATTCTGACAACATGATGGGCAGACCGATGAGAGCAATGAAACCAAGGTATACAAATAGAAAAGCTGCTCCACCATAAACACCTGTGATATAAGGAAATTTCCATATATTCCCCAGACCAACTGCAGAACCTGCAGCAGCGGCTATGACGCCAATTTTACTCGAAAATACATCTCTGATTGGGGGTATTTTATCTGATTTCATATAGAATTGGGGCTTTTATCAATTTAGGATTAGCTGATGATTCTGATTAGAATAATCAGTCTATAAAGAAACTAAATTCTCAAAAACTCACAAGTAATATGTATAATGATTATCACACAGATACAAAAAAAACCCGGACAATGCCCGGGTTTTAAATATCTATAATAGGAAGTTATTAGTTACGTCCTACAGCATTTAGGTCGTTGAAAGCAACAACTAAACGATCTTTCATTGAAATCTCACCTTCACGTAACCATTTACGTGGATCGTAATATTTCTTGTTAGGCTTTTCTTCGCCATCAGGGTTACCAATTTGTCCTTGTAGGTAATCGTGGTTAGCAGCTTCGAACTTGCGAACGCCATCCCAACATGCCCACTGAGTATCAGTATCGATGTTCATTTTAACCACACCATAAGAAATTGCTTCACGAATTTCTTCTAAAGAAGAACCTGATCCACCGTGGAATACGAAATCAACTGTGTTTTCAGCTACACCGTATTTCTCTGAAATAAATGACTGAGAATTAAGAAGAATCTTAGGTGTTAGAACAACGTTACCTGGCTTGTAAACACCATGTACGTTACCAAAAGAAGCAGCAATGGTGAAACGAGGAGATACCTTTAACAAAGTTTCGTAAGCTAAAGCAACATCTTCAGGTTGAGTATACAATAAAGAATTATCCATATCTGTATTATCAACACCATCTTCTTCCCCACCAGTACAACCTAACTCAATTTCGATAGTCATACCCATTTTGTTCATGCGCTCAAAATATTTAGCACAAGTACCGATATTTTCATCTAAAGGCTCTTCAGATAAATCCAACATATGAGAGCTAAATAATGGTTTTCCTGTTTGAGCAAAGAATTCTTCACCTGCAGTCAAAAGACCGTCAATCCAAGGCAATAATTTTTTTGCAGCATGGTCAGTATGCAAAATAACCGGAATACCATAGTGCTCAGCTACAGCATGAACATACTTAGCACCAGCAACAGCACCAATAATTGCAGCATCATGCCCATTGGCACCAATACCTTTTCCTGCAAAAAACGATGCTCCACCATTCGAAAACTGAATAATAATAGGAGAGTTAGCTTCGCGTCCAGCTTCAAGAGCCGCATTGATCGAATTTGTATTTACTACATTTACTGCAGGAATAGCGAATCCTTCTTGTTTCGCAACCTGAAATAATTTTTGAACATCGTCACCAGTAATAACACCCGGCTTAACTACTTCTAATACTTTTTTCATCTGTTATAGTTTTTGATAAGATTAACCCAACAAGTCCTGAGAAGAACACTCCCTGACTTCTTGATTGAAACAAGGTACGTTCAAGATAATCTATTTTATTAAATGGTCCAAATTGCGTGAAGATCAAGCAATTCCCTTTAAATAGCTACTTAATTCGACTACGAAGTTAAAAAGAAATAATAAAACTTACACCCTTTTATTGACAAGAAAATTCCGCAAACGAGTGCAATTTAAAATGGATAGCCGATTCCGATATTATAGGTCAGCTGAGAGAATTTAAAGGGTCGGTTTTTTATAATCCAACGATCGTTTTCAGGTAAAGAAGGATCTCTTAATTTCACTCCTAAATCTAATCTGAAAAGGATAAAGTTCAGATCGACACGTGCTCCAAATCCGGTTCCTAAAGCAATTTCCTTATAAAAGCGATTCAGTTCAAATTTGGCTCCTGGTCGATTATCTTTAGATGATACCGCCCAAATATTACCAGCATCAAGAAAAAGTGCGCCTTCTAATGCCCAAATCAATTTAAATCGGTATTCCAGATTACCTTCTAATTTTAAGTCAGCAGTATTATTGGGATAAGTTACCTCATCATTTGAATATGACCCAGGTCCCAAAGATCGAACCTGCCAGGCACGAATCCCATTGGCTCCTCCTGAAAAATAACTCTTCTCAAAAGGAAGGACTTCAAGGTTGCCATAAGCATAACCCAAGCCCATAAACAGTCGTCCGACAAGCGTATTGGCTTTATTCATATGCCAATTGTATCGGTAATCAATATCCATTTTTACATACTGGGCATAACGAACGCCAAAAAACTCATAATAAGTCCCTTCCAGCACTCCTTCATCATTGTAATCTTCCTTCTCTTTTTGACCTAAAAGTTTGTCAACTGTATTTAAGGTGTTACCAGCAAACTCAAAACCAAAACGCAGATAATTATAATTACTGGGTTTGTTGAGATTCTGATTATTATAAACGAAGGAATAACGCGTAGTAGATATCACATGATCGGTAAATGAATTTTCGATATATAAATTATCAATTGAATTAATAAAATCCTGACTTAAATTCTTCACATCAACAAAACTCAACTCAACCAGATTGAAACTATGAGAGAAATAACGTGATGATTTCCAATTGTAACCAAAGCTTACATCAGCCTGTTTCCTAGTGTAATCGGGACGTTTTTGGAAACTATAAGCAAGCGATAAACGGGTTTTAGGATTGTATTTTCTTCTGAATTGATTGGCATTCAGAAAAGGCAGCAAAAACTTGGGTGTACTCAATCCAATTTCTCCACCATACTCTTTTGAGAAAAAATTCCCTTGTTCATTCGACTTTACAGTCTCAGTTGCACTTGTCAAACGGATATCTACAACTTCAGCCCCTCTTAGTAAATTTCGGTGCTGATAGTTCAGTTTACCCGCAAATCCAATATTTCCAGATGAATTCGTTCCTTCAACTTCTACCGTATAGGATTGTTTTTTGTGAGGTGTCAGCTGAATAAAACAGTTTAAACTTCCTTCTGCCTCATTTTCTGATTCGGTATCGATTTCAAATCTGATATTTATAAATTTATACTGATTTAAAGCCTGTAATTTGCGATACGATTGTTCTACCTCAGATAAATTATAAAGACTCCCGATCTGAAAACCTAAAGAGTTTAAGATCACATCAGGTTTAATTTTCAACTTGTTCTCATAAACAAAACGACAGGCATCATGACTTAAGGTATCAAGCTTACTCAAATAAACAGAATCATTCATCAATAGTGGCTTGGGATCGTATTCTGTATTGACCACAATAGTTCTGATTCGATATTTCTTCTCTACATTTAAGGCTAGAGGTTTCTTAACACCCACAAAAACATCCATTTGATGGTCCTTCCCCACACTGTCCATCATAAAATGAATGTACTCCTTAGAAAAGTTAAAGAAGCCTTTATTTTTCATCAATTTAGAAATTCGATTGCGTTCTTTCCCCAAATTATCTGAGTCTACATTTTGCCAAGGCTTGATTTCTCTGTTCAATGAATCAGCTACAATGTACTGCCTTATCATAGACGTGTCACTGATCTCTTTAAGCTTTTGATAATGGGATAAGAAATTTCGAGGCAGGTCTGATTGTTCATCATAAACGTGACGATACCGATAAGGATCACCGGATTTAATATTAAATTGAAGCTTGGCCTTTTTTCTTCTATAAATGACAGTATCCTCAATTACAGCGTTGTAATATCCTTTTTTCTTCAAATATATTTCAAGCTGTTCCTTAGATCTTTGAGTTTGAAATTTTTCATAAATAGTGGGTTCTTCACCTATTCGTTGTAACCATCTATTGATTCCTTTCTTTTTATTCCTTCCAGAAAGATTATACAATCCCAGATGAAATTTCCAGACACCCAGAATTTTAATATTGGGCTGTTGTTTAATATTTTGCTTTAATTCGCTTGAGGAAATATTCTTATCATCAACTTTAACACTCACTTTACTTAAAAGATATTCCTTTTCTCCTACATACTTAGTGGTAGAACAAGAAACAATCCCCATAAGCAAAAACAAGGGAAGGATAAGGGATAGAAAAAAATAACTATTTTTGTATTTCTGATTAGGTTTCAAGTAGAGTATCGTGTTATTGGTTATGAATTTGACAAAGATACTTATCTTCAAGAACTTTTTAGCCTGATTAGCCTTATCAAAGATAAAAATTCAATTCAATTATCGTGCTTTCAAAAAATCAGATCAAACTCATTAGCAGTTTACAGAAAAAAAAATATAGAGATCAACACCAACTTTTTATAGCCGAAGGTTATAAATTGGTTGCTGATTTATTAAACTCGAAGCTTGAAGCCAAACAAATCATCCACACTAAACAAGCAGAAACAAGTGATTTTTTAAAATACAGGGGCAAGGTCGAACTTATTGAATGTGATTCTTCAGAGATAAAAAAAATCAGTAACCTGAAAACACCTTCTGATGTAATCGGGATTTTTAGAATCCCGGGTTCTGAATACACAAATCAAGACATCAGCAATTCTTTATCAATCTTGCTCGATGACGTTCAGGATCCCGGCAATTTGGGCACGATTGTGCGTATTGCCGATTGGTTTGGAATTCAATATATTTTCTGTTCAAAAAACACAGTAGATTTATACAATCCAAAAGTAATACAGGCTACCATGGGTGCTATTGCCCGTGTAAAAGTGATTTACACCGAGCTGCCTCAGCTTGTAGATGAATTCGCTACGCCCAATTTCCCTGTATATGGAACATTTCTAGAGGGAGAAACCCTTTACAAGAGTGAACTCAGCACAAAAGGTTTTATTATAATGGGTAACGAAGGTAAAGGCATTTCGTCTGAACTCAAACCAAGGGTCAGCAAGAAGCTCTTCATTCCCAACTTTCCAAGTGATCAGCCTACATCAGAATCGTTAAATGTATCGGTAGCATGCTCTATTGTTTGCTCCGAATTCAGAAGACGTCAGTTGTAAGATCATATTAGAAAAGCTTATTCAAAAAAAAATGCAGCCCTTGAGGCTGCATTTTTTTTTCTAATATCATTTAGTGTTTCCAAAACGATGGAGAGAACAAGACCAAAACTGTAAAAAGTTCCAATCGCCCTAACAACATCAGAAAAGAAAGAAACCACTTGGCAAAATCAGGTAATTTTGAGAAGTTCTCCATGGGGCCAATTTCACTAAAACCGGGTCCAATATTCCCAAGTGTAGTTGCCACTGAACTTAGAGCTGAAAAAATATCAGCACTCCAGAAAGACATCATTACAGTTGAAAACATAAAAATGATGATGTAGAAAACAAAAAAGGCCAGAATGTTCGTCACGGTACGCTGATCGACAACATGCCTATTGTAACGAATTGGAATGACTGCATTGGGATGAATCAGACGTTTTAATTCATAAAAGCTATTCTTAAACAGGAGCAAAATTCTCACAACTTTAACGCCACCACCAGTAGAACCTGCCGAGCCTCCCACAAACATCAACACAAATATCAGCATACCTAAAAATGGTATCCATAAGAGGTAATCAGCTGTTGCATATCCGGTTGTAGTTATAATAGAAACAACCGTAAAAAGGGCATCACGAAAAGCTTGCTCGAAGCCCATTTGAGAGGTCAAAATAATTCCGGCAGTGATCACTGCAGTGGAAAATAATACCACATAGGAATAGAAACGAAATTCTTCATCTTTAAACACCTTGTTGATCCGCCCAGTAACCACGGCATAGGATAAGGTGAAATTGGTTCCGGCAATAAACATGAAAGCAATAATAACATATTGCAAATAGGCTGAGTCAAAGTAACCCACACTGGCTTGCTTAGTGGAATATCCTCCCGTAGCCATTGTTGTTAAGGAATGATTAATAGCATCAAAAAAGGTCATGCCTCCAAGCATTAACAAAATGCATTCAACTGCAGTAAAAGAAGCATAAAGTCCCCACAAGTTACGAGCAGTTTCTTTAATTCGTGGCGTCAATTTATCGGGTGCCGGCCCGGGAACTTCGGCAATAAAAAGCTCTCTACCACCAATACCTAAAGTCGGGAGAATGGCCAAAAACATAACAATAATCCCCATACCTCCCATCCACTGGGTCAGTGATCGCCAAAACAGAATGCCGTGAGGCAATTCCTCAATATTATTCAAAATAGAGGAACCCGTTGTGGTAAAACCAGACATCGTTTCAAAAAACGCATCGGTTACCGAAGGAATTGCACCACTAAACAAGTAAGGCAGACATCCAAAAATAGAAAATACCACCCAGACGAGACTCACAATGATGTAACCTTCACGCTTGCCCATATCTTTCTTTACCCCTTTGGACGAAAGATAGCTAAAGCCACCTACCGCAAAAGTGATCAGACCTGAATATAAAAAAGCTAAAGAATCGGATTCTTGATAAAAAAGAGATACCAAAAGGGATAGAAAAAGAAAGACACTCTCTCCGACCAGTAGTTTCCCAAGGATATTGAATATTATTTTTCTCCTAATCACAGCTAAATTGTGAGTTTAGTCACTTCATTCCTGAAGCAGGTTAATTTTTGCGTGAGTTGCATATTTTGATGTAAACCTGGAAAGAGGCATCAACAATATAACAACTTAGATATTGATTCAAGCTTTAAGCAATCTACTTAAAAAATTTCTCAACTTTTTTTATGGCTGAAGGCATCGTAAACACAACCACATTATCGCCTTCTTGTATTTGAGTATCCCCCATGGCAATTATGCCCTGATCTCCTCTAATGATTCCACCAATATTGGCATCAGTTGGAAAATCAATGTCTTTCAACTTGCCTTTTGTTATCTTCGAGTCGGCATGAGCAACCAACTCAATCACCTCAGCATCTGATACGGTCAGCCATTTACAGTGTTGTACATCGGCATCCATGGTAAAACGGTAGATGTAACTAGCAGCCAGTAGTTTTTTATTAATCATGGCCCCCACTCCAATACTATCAGCCAAATCGATGTAATCGATATTCTCTACTTCAGCAATAGTGCGTTTCACGCCCATTTTGCTTGCCAACAAGCAGGCAAGAATATTGGTTTCAGAGTTTCCGGTTACCGCAACAAAAGCATCCATCTTGTGAATCCCTTCTTCCTTCAAAAGATCCATATCGCGTCCATCCCCACTTATAACCAAGGCTTTACTGAAAGCATCTGCAAGCTTTATACTCTTATTTTTATCAATCTCAATCAACTTGAGATCCAGGGTGTTTTCCAATTCAGCGCAGGTTTTTTGCCCGATACGACTACCACCCAGAATCATGGCTTTTTTAATGTTGTATTTCTGCTTTCCTGCAAGCGTCATGACTCTATCGATACTTTCTGCTTTGCTGATTACAAAAACCAGGTCACCTCTCATGAACCTGTTGTGGCCACGAGGTATAATTGTATCACCATTACGTTTAATAGCTACAGCTCTGTAGTCGTTATCTCCGGTCATTTGAGAAACTTCGGCAAGGGTTTTATCCATAATCACCGATTTGCTGCTTATTTTAATTCCATACAGCAATAATTTCCCTCCGGAAAACTCATACATCTGGCGGGTACCTGAGCGAGACAAGTAGCTGATAACTTCCTTAGCAGCCAAACGTTCAGGGAATACAAATTCATCGATTCCCAGGCTCTTTAAAAATTCTTTATTTTCCGGAACCAGATATTCCTGATTGTTGATACGTGCAATGGTACGCTTGGCTCCCAGATTCTTTGCGAGCAAACTGGATGTAATATTGATTTCCTCCGATTGTGTTACGGCGATAAATAGATCCGCTTTTTTCACATTGGCCTCTTTCAGGTCATTAATCGATGAACTCGATCCAACAATGGTTAATAGATCCAGATGTGAATCGATTAATTTCAGTTTTTCCTCATCACTATCAATCAAAATAATATCATGATCCTGATGACTTAGCATTTTCGCCAAGTGAGTCCCTACTGCACCTGCTCCAGCAATTACAATCTTCATAACGGTTTTTAATTTGAACTTGCTTTGGTCAATCTGCATTTTCCTGCAAATCACGACCTAAAACGAAACGGCAAAATAAAACAATCTCGTTTAAATATACAGCATATCTGCTAAAATAATATCATTCTAAATTCATCAAGGATTAAAACAGACTTTAAAAATGGAATAAAAACACAAATAAGCTGACTACCTGCCCCTTAAACAAAAGGATATTCCTGTTTTTTTGTTTCATTCCACATTAAATTGAATCACACAGGCACCTAATATCCGGGTATCCCAGGTATTCCGGTTCAAAACAGGTACTAAAACATCCGGTTTCTGTCGATAATTACTCGCATCACGAATAAGAACTTTTGATTTATATTCTGTTAAATCACTCGTGTTTCTAAAAGCATTATCACGCAAAATGAGATAATCCGGATTAAGCTCATCCAGAACCTTTTTATGAGCCCCTTTACCTGCTATAGCAATAACCTTATCTCCTATGACACGAACCTCGTTATCTCTCAACACTTCGTAATGATAGTTCTTCACTCTTTTTGCAATACCATAGGGAAATACCAAACGTCTTTTCATTTTCTCATCAAGAACCGTATCACTCAGAACCAAAACATTTTGCTGATCTCTAAAACAAACCACAGAATGCTTATTGGAATTAAACACAATCATCTCTGCTTGTTGATTGGAATACAGATTTGAAACAGAAACGAGTTTAAAGGCAATCAAAAAGATTAAACTCAACAGGAAAGCCTTTTTTCGGTTCCACCAGAGACTGACCGTCATACCTGTAATAATTGCATAAATTAAGACGACTTGCAATGGGGAGAAAGTAATGTGCTCGATTAAAGCTCCGGGCAAAACTTGAATCTGATAGATCAGCCAATGAATGAGTTCTATAAAATGCTGCAAGAGATAGGTAAATGCTTTAGCTAGAAAACTTATCTCCGAAAATATCAAGAGTAAAGCTGAGCCATAAATCAACAGTCCTGCCACAGGGATAATAACGAAATTCGAAAGAAAAAAGTAAGAAGGAAACTGATGGAAATAATAAATGGCCAGTGGAAAAGTTCCCACTTGTGCAGCCAACGAAACGGTGAATAATTTCCACGACCATCGTAAAAACGTCTGATGCACTTCAATCAGCTTTTCAAATCGGGGCTGGAAGAATACAATGCTTACTACTGCCAGATACGAAAATTGAAACCCCACTTCAAACAAGACAAAAGGATCTATTAAAAGCAGTAAAAAAGCTGAAATAGCCAGGGAATTGTAAATGGTCCCTCTACGGTTAATCATGAGACCAATAGCTAAAAAAGAAAACATGCAAGCAGCCCTCATCACCGATGGCGACATACCTGTAAGCAAAGCGTAGAGCCATAAACTGGCGATTAGTATCAAGCCCCGAAAAAAACGTCCCAATTTCGATCCTGCCAGAAAACTGAGTATAAATTGCATGATCCCGAATATAATGCCCACATGCAAACCCGAAACAGCTAAGACATGGGTGGCACCTGCAGCTGTCCATACTGTTTTTACATCTGATGAAACTTCCTCGCGAGCCCCCAAAGTCAGAGCCGCTAAAATCTCATAGGCTTCATTCCTTAAGCCTGTTTTCTTATAGATGTTTAGAAGTTTTTGCCGCCAGGCAACAGCCATACTTTTCAGACTTGAGCCTTTATTCTTTTCAAGCAATCGCCATGACTTATTTCTCACATAAGCTGAGTATAAGATATAGCGATGCTGTAAATATTTCGCATAATCGAATTCGTAGGGATTGCCATTGTTCTTTACCCGATCGAGCTTTGAGGAGATCACCAAAACATCACCAACGCACAGTGATTTCGATAATGAATCCTTTGCCAGATACAGAAGGACCCGGGCATTGCTTTTTTGCCAAACCTGATTCCAACAAATGGCATTCAGCTCGAAAACGCAAGCCATTGAATTTGGCTTTTCGTCAGGGCTTCGCTTTAAGCTTCCTTTAAAAGCTGTGATGGAATCGGATGAAGGCAATTGCATGGAGGCATTGCTCTGATTTAGTCTAAGAAAACCTGCATTAAGACACAGAATGAAGACAAAAAAACCGAAGACGACTGAATAAGAGTAGGATTTTCGAAGTAAGGGAATCAGTTGAAACAGGACCAAAACACTAAATGCCAATGCAATTGAGATGATGACGATGCTTTCTTTCACATAGAAATATTCAGCCAAAATTATCCCCAGAATAAAAGGCAGAAGCAAGCGTAAAAAAGGCACACGATGAAGAAATTCCCTGAAAAGCATGTCACTATCGTTAGGTAAGCGCACCAACAAATTAGTGAAACATTAGGAATCAATCAAAAAAAAATCCCCTAACTCAATGAGCTAGAGGATGTTTTTATTATATCATAAACATCTGAACTTTAAAAATTAAAGACAAATGTAGTTGTAATCTTGCGGACTTATTTAGGCAAAGTAAATCGATATTTAGCATCGAATTTGCCCTTGGTAATACCCATCAATTTCGACTTTAAAAGACGTTTACGTAAAGGCGAACAATGATCTGTAAACATGATCCCTTCTAAATGATCATATTCATGCTGGATAACGCGAGCAGCAAATCCAGAGTATTCTTCTTCATGAAACTCAAAGTTTTCATCGTAATACTCGATCTTAATGCTTTCGGGGCGCACCACATCTTCATTCAGTCCGGGGATACTCAAGCAGCCTTCTGACATACTCCACTCATCACCAGTTCGTTCAGTAATTTGTGCGTTGATAAACATCTTCTTGAAACCTTCTAATTCAGGCTCTTCATCTGCAAAATTAGAACAATCGATAACAAACATACGAATTGATCGTCCTACCTGAGGGGCAGCCAAACCAACTCCGTCAGCAAAATACATGGTCTGCCACATATCTGCCTTAAATTTTTCCAAATCCGGATAATCCTTATCAATATCCTTTGCTACTTTTCTTAATACAGGATGCCCGTAAATTGTAATGGGTTTAATCATTATTTATTGCTTAAAATCAATTAATCCAAATCAATCAATTGGTAATTTATTAAAACATATTTCTCTTCGCTTCCATATACGATTGCAATATAATGGTCGCACTAATTTTATCGATAACGGCCTTGTTTTGCCTTTGTTTCTTAGTCATTCCTCCATCTATCATAGACTGGAAAGCCAGTTTAGAAGTAAAACGCTCATCAACCATTTCAATAGGCATATCAGGGAATCGCTTCTTCAACTGCCCAAGAAAAGGTTTTAAATATTTCATTGATTCGCTGTCCTCGTTATTCAGTTGTTTGGGATGGCCAACCACAATACATTCAACCTCTTCGGTCTCCATATATTTTTGAATGTAATCCAAAACATCTTTAGCATGGACCGTATCCAAACCGTTGGCAATAATTTGCATCGGATCGCTTACTGCCAAACCTACTCGTTTTCTACCGTAATCTATAGCTAAAAGTCGTGCCAAGGGTCGTGTTTTTTTTATTTGATGGGCAAAGATAGAAAAACTTAATGGAAGCGTAAGCCCAAAGTCTTTATAATCGTACCATTAAGCAGTCTTCATGAGAAAAAAAGCACCTAACAGATATGAGCTAATCTCTAAAATTGCATATCAGTTCACCTCTCGAAATAGACACTTGAACTCTAAACATTTCCATCTCAGAGTTATTTTTAGCTCAGACACACCCTTTTTAAATAAACTTCACCTAAAATTATTATTCGATCACTCATGCTAGTGTGAAAAGATCTGCTTTAAATCTTTTAAATAAGTCCAATCAAAAAAAAAACAATTATTTTAGATGTACATCTCTAATATTCTACATCACTTGAAAAATTTAATCAGACCTTCAATAAAAGAGAGGACTCTCATACTGGTAGCCTTTGTTGTATCCTTTCTTATAGGCCTAAAAAGGACCATCACCCTAATGGGTATTATTCCTACGGACATAAACGCCTATTATCCAGTCACGATAAAAGATTGGTTATTTCGTCTATTAATGGTTTTCGTTTTCACATGGCTGATTATCGACCTCAATCTCAGACGAAAAGAAAAACTCTTTCCTAAAATATCAGAGCTTCGCTCATTCCTTATTTTGCTTATTGGCAACATTCTAATTTACAGTGCTAGCATTAGCCTCTTTATTATTGGTATTGAAATTATTAATTCCATTTCCATTTCGAGAGATGAAATGTATTCCATTTGTTTTGGCTGGTTCATTATTCTTGTCGTCTCATTACTCATCGTTGAAGTCATTAAACTTCAACAAAAGAGCAAGCACAATAATATCGATAAAGAAATTCTGAAAAGAGAAAAAATACAGAGTGAATTAAATGAGATCAAAAACCAATTGAACCCTCACTTTCTGTTCAATTCATTAAATTCACTTCACTCGCTGATTCGAAGCAATCCGGAAAAAGCGAGTCTTTTTGTCACCAACCTTTCTAAATTGTATCGATACGTTTTGCAGAGTAAAGAAAAGGATTTGGTAAGCATAGAAGAAGAATTGGCTTTTTTAAAGAATTATACGGACCTGATTCACATTCGATATCGGGATAAATTTCAAATTAACATTGAGCTCAAAGCGAAGGATTATAGATTATACCTTCCCGTATTATCGATTCAATTATTGGTTGAAAATGCCATAAAACACAACGAAATATCGGAAGAAAACCCTTTAAAAGTGTTTGTAAAAATTGCTGATGGGTATTTAGTTGTCACGCACAGGTTAAGACCTCGTAAAACGCTCATACAAAGCACAGGCAATGGAATCATCAACCTTTCAAGAAGATGTCAATTCCTTATGGGGCGTGATATCGAGATACAGAAAGACGAGAATTTCACAGTTCGTATTCCAATAAAAAACAGTTAAAATATGCGTATTGTTATAGTAGAAGATGAATGGGAAGCTTGCGAGCATCTGACCTCCTTATTAAACGAGATTGATCCTTCAATTCATATCGTAAAGAAGATTGATACCGTTCATCAAGCCATCACTTTTTTTAAGCAGAATCAGGATTTCGATCTCATATTTATGGACATCCATTTAGCCGATGGGATTTCCTTCGAAATATTCAAGGAGGTTGAACTGAACATTCCTGTAATTTTCACAACGGCTTACGATCAATATGCCATTAAGGCTTTTAAGGTGAACAGCATCGATTACATTCTAAAACCTCTTGTAAAAGAAGAGATTGAACAAGCTATCATCAAGTTCAAAACTCAAAAAGAACAAGCGAATCCTCAGGATTTGTTCCACAGTCTGTACCAGGAGTTTACACAAGCAGCAAAAACCTATAAATCGACCTTTCTTGTTCAATATAAGGAGGCCTTATATCCGGTAGCAACATCAGAACTGGCAGGCTTCTTTATTGATCAGGGCATGGTGAAGGGGCTCTCTTTTGAAGGCAAAGCCTATGTGATTACGCATACCATGGAGCAACTCGAAGAAGATTTAAATCCCAGGGATTTTTATCGCATCAATCGTCAATTTATTCTGCAGCGTAACAGCATTAAACGAATCGATTACTATTTCAATGGTAAACTGAAAATTAAAACAGAACCTCACTTCGAGGGCGATTTAATTGTGAGCAAAGCAAAGGCATCTGATTTTAAGAAATGGCTGAACCAATAAATTCACCCTCATAAAAATCCGTTTCACCCTCATTTCTTCCTGCCTCAGCTTCTTCTTTTTTTTCACTATATTAGATATCAATATTTTTGATACGCTTTATAGAGCTCCACGAATAAAGAAACGTGGCATTTCGAATAAATACTTTTATTTCAGTAAACCAATTCATATTTCTAAATGTATATCAACATGAAGAATACTATCATCCTATTAATACTAATATTTACATCTAGTATTGGTTTTGGGCAGCAAAAAGAAAATTATAATATCGCGATTCTTGGCGATAAACTCATACCGGAAACCGACCAAATACTCATACAACTTAAAGAGGAAATCAAATCGGTTGTGGGTCAATCTGCAAATATTGTTTTTGAAGATTCTTTTGTTCTTTTAAACGATTTGAGTCTTGAAAAAGCAAGGGCCAATTACGAAAGCATGCTTGAATCGAAAGACGTCGATCTGATCCTTTCTTTCGGATCGGTCAATAATTTTGTGATTGCAAAAAACAAAAACTTCCCAAAACCTGTTATTCTTTTTGGTGTGATTAACGATGATTTCATCACATTCCCCGAAGGACAAGTGGGTTCAAATACACCTAACCTGACTTACATCCTGACACCACAATCATATAAAAGAGATCTGTTACAATTCAAGGAAATATTCCCCTTTCGAAAAATTGGAATTGTTCTGGATGAATACCTTACAGATATCTATCCTGTAAAAAATACCCTGGATGATATTTTTAAAGGTATTGAGGCTGAATATGTTCTTATTCCTATCAATAAAGTGTCTGATATTGATGGTAAACTGGAATCCTTAGATGCTGTTTATTTGTCGGGAGGCATATTCTTCAGCAAGGCTGAACAGATTGCTTTGGTTGAGAAATTCAATGAACTTAAGCTTCCTACTTTCACTTCACTCAATGAGCATTTTTCTGATTATGGTGTTTTACTGACATCGCAACCCGTAAATAATCTGGATCAATTTTTCAGACGTATTGCCTTGAATATTGAAGCGGCTGTAAATGGAGATGATTTATCACAATTACCCATTTACATGGATATCGATGCAAAACTATCCTTAAATATTGAAACGGCTTTTAAGATCAATTTCCCTCTAAAATACAGCTTTTTATTGCGTACAAATATTGTAGGGAATGCCAACAAGCTATCGTATAAAAAGAGATATACCCTTCCCGATGTGATGAACCAGGTATTGGATCGAAATCTATCTTTAAAAGCAGAACAAAAAAACATTGAATTGTCTTCACAGGAGGTGAAACTTTCCAAAAGTGAATATCTCCCTGATCTTTCAACTTCGGTAAGCGGAACGCATATTGATCCCGATCTGGCAGAAGTTTCGAATGGATCCAACCCTGAATACAGCACATCCGGGAATATAAAAATGGAACAGCTTTTATTTTCGGAACAGGCAAGTGCAAATATTAAGATTCAGAAAGAGCTTAAAAAAGCAAGCAAAGAATCCTATAATTCCAGCGAAAAGAATGCGATTCTGGATGCCGGAATAGCATACTACAGCGCACTGATTGCCAAGGCGAACTTCTTAATAAACGATGAGAATCTGAGAGTTACACGTAAGAACTATGAAATCGCTCAACAGAAATTTGATGCCGGACAAACAGGAAAGTCAGATGTTTTAAGATGGAAAAGTGAATTGGCTCGAGCAACACAAAGCATTGTAAACGGATACACTTCATTGAACCAATCCTTCAATGAATTAAATCAAATCCTAAACAATCCGATGAGTTTAAAAATTGATGTACTCGATACTGATGTGAATGTAGTTGGTAAAACCAACAAAGAACATTGGAAATTTTTCAACCTTTTGGATGATCCCTTCCTAAGAGAAAAATTCACGCTTTTTGTAGAAGAACTAGCCATCGAGAATGCGCATGAATTGAAATCATTGCAACACAATATCAGTGCAACAAAACGACTTGAATATTTATATCAGCGAAGCAAGTTTTTACCAACAGTGGGCTTACAAGGTCAGTACAATCACACCTTCTCCCGAGATGGCAAAGGCACAACTTATCCAACAGGTTTTACAGGCGCTCCTGATGGCTATTACAATGTGGGTGTACAGGTGAGTCTTCCCATCTTTCAGAAAAATCAGAGAAATATAAACAGACAAAAATCCTTTATTCAAAGAGAACAATTGAATATTCAGAAAGAAGAAACGGTTGTGTCAATCAAGAGAAGTGTGAACGATATCATATTGTCCATCGTGAGTCAGTATTCCAATATCGAACTTTCACAAGTCTCAACTGAAGCAGCAAAAGAGAGTCTTGAATTGATGCAGGTAGCCTACTCCAACGGAGCCATAGGCATTACGTCCTTAATTGATTCTCAGCAAGCCTATTTTCAGGCTCAACAACAACAGGCCAATGCGAATTATAATTTCCGATTAAGCATTTTGCAACTTGAAAGAATCATGTCCTACTTCTTCCTACTACATACAGAGGAAGAAAATCAGGCTTTTATCAATCGTGTAAAAGAAAAAATAGTTCAATCCAACTAAGGACTATCACTTTGAAAAACTTAAAATTATTAGCAGATGAAAACAATATATTCAATTTTAATCTTATCCATTTTGATCCTTAGCTCAGCTTGTTCCAACAAAAAAGAGCCTGTTCAAAAAGAGAAATTACGTCCTGTAAAATATGCCGAAGTGAGCTATTCAGGCATAGGCCAAACCAGATCTTTCAACGGGACAGCCCGATCAGACAAAGAAATTAACCTGAGTTTCAGAACCAGTGGTATTCTGACCACATTAAATATTGCAGCGGGGCAAAAAGTAAGCAAGGGAGAATTGCTGGCTCAAATAGATAATTCTGAAGCCCGTCTGTCTTTGGAGCAGGCAATTTCATCATTAAACAGTGCTAAAACCAATCTAAATACAAGCACTTCTACCCTGGAAAGAACCAAGACCCTATTTGAAAAAGGAAGTGCTTCGCTAAGTGACTACGAGAATGCAAAATCGTCGTTTGCTTCGGCTGAAGCTAACTTCGAATCGGGCAAACGAAGCGTTGAGATACAACAAAAACAAGTTGGCTATGGTATTATATATGCTCCTGCTGATGGTGTTATTGCTTCAAAAAATGTTGAAAACAACGAAAATGTGAGTGCAGGTCAGGTAATTGCAGTTTTAAATGCCGGCAGCTTTATGGAAATCAGTCTTGGGATGCCTGAAAATGTGATTAACCGGGTACATAAAGGCATGAAGATCATAGCTAAATTTCCTGCGCTTCAGGGCAAAACTTTTGACGGTATTGTCAATGAAATTTCACCTTCTGTTGAGAGCGGCACAGCCACCTACCCTGTACGCGTCAAGCTTTTAGGTGAAACATCGGAAGTGAAATCAGGCATGGCGGCTAACATCACATTTAGCTTTCCCAAGACAGATAACCAGGAAGTTTTAATCGTGCCTATTTCTGCTGTAGGTGAAGATAGCAAAGGGAATTTTGTCTATATCATCGAAAAACAAAATGAATCGATAGGTGTGATTAAAAAGCAACACTTTACAATTGGAGAACTCTCACCTGTTGGATTCCAGGTTGTAAGTGGATTAAAAGCCGGACAAACTGTTGCCACTGCAGGCTTGCAAACCTTGCTCGATGGACAAAAAGTTAGTCTTAAATAGTATCAACACTTTAAATCAGCACATATGAATCTTACGAAATTCGCAATTGAAAAAAGCCGAATTACTTTCACGCTGCTTGCTGTAGTGGTGATCATGGGATTAACGATATACAAATCATTACCCAGAGACAGTATGCCGCCTTACACGGTTAGGGTCGCAACAATTGTCTCCTCATTTCCGGGTGCAAGTCCCGAGCGTGTGGAACTTCTGGTTACGGATAAAATAGAGAAAAAAGCACAGGAAATTCCTGAGGTCAAAGATATTAAAAGCACCTCCAGAACGGGATTATCCATTGTTTCGGTAACACTTAAAGATGAAGTTGGGCCAGATCAACTTCAAAGCATTTGGGATAAATTGAGACGTAAACTCGATGGCATTCGTGACTTACCTAAGGGTGTCAATCCTGATCTGGACGATGATGACGTCGGCGTTGTTTACGGCATTATTGTAGGCTTAATAAGCGATGGCTATTCCTATAAGGAAATGAAGGATATTGCTGACGACCTGCGCGACGATTTGATCAAACTGGATGACGCAGCAAAAGTTGAATTTGGTGGTGCCCAGGCCGAAAGAGTGTTTATCGAATTTGATGAGTCACAGCTAAAGGAATATGGATTAACCTCTACCAGTCTTCAAAATACCATTGCTGCCACCAATATATTGGATTCAGGTGGTGAAGTCAATCTCGAAGATGAAAAAATTATACTGGAACCAACGGGGAATTATAACTCTCTGGAAGATATTCAGAATACTTTAATCCCTATTGGTGATGGCAAACAGGTGGTTCAGCTTCGTGATATCACCAGCATTAGAAAAGCCTATATCGAACCGGCGACCTCTATTGTACATGTGAATGGGCAACCTGCCATCTCACTATCAATTTCATTAATTGAAGGAGCCAATATCATTAAACTTGGAGAAGAGGTTGACAAAGTGGTGAGCAAATGGAACAGGGAACTTCCCATTGGATTAAAAGTTCAACGTCTTTCATCTCTGGATACCTTTGTCGATAAGAGCATTGGAAATTTCATCGGCAATTTAGTTCAATCTATTGTGATTGTATTGGTCGTGATGCTCATCTTCCTTGGTTTAAGAACCGGACTCATTGTGGCAAGTTTGATACCTCTTGTTACCATTATGACGCTCATGTTGATGGGGCTCATTGATATGGGATTGAACCAGGTAACCCTGGCGGCTCTGATTATGGCCCTGGGAATGATGGTGGATAATGCCATTGTGGTTTCCGAATCTATCATGGTTAAAATGGAAAAGGGCGTCGGGGTGAAAGAGGCTGCCATTTCTTCCTGCTCGGAACTCATAATTCCTTTACTAATATCAACATTAACAACCTCGGTTGCTTTCCTATCGTTCTTCCTAGCCGACTCGGTTATGGGTGACATCATGGGACCTATTTTTGTCGTGATCACCTTGGCCTTACTTTCCTCATGGATCGTATCCTTAACCATTGTTACCATGTTGTGCTACTTTTTCTTAAAAGTAAAACCAAAAGGAGAAGCGAAACCTGCTTTGATGGATCGCATGTTCGATACCTTAAAGGTGTATTATAAATCCCTGATTTTGGTCGCTTTGGATTTCAAACGCAGCGTTATTTTGGGCATATTCGCCCTATTCTTCTTGTCTCTTTTCGGATTTGGGTTAGTTCCATTCGACTTCTTTCCTGATAGCGATCGTAATATGATCACCGTTGATATCAATTTACCATTAGGGACTAAGATTGAAAAAACAGAACATGTTGTTGAGAAAATAGAAGCCTTTATTACTGATGAGCTATTGGTGAACGATTCCCGTTCAGAAGGCATAGTCGATTGGTCTTCTTTTATGGGACAGGGACCAAACTCATACGATTTGGGTTATTCTCAAGATGAAGCCAATTCAAGCTATGCCCATATCCTTGTCAACACCAGCACATTTGAAGTCAACAATCAGATGATTTCCAGCCTTGACGACTACTGTTTTTCACAATTTCCCAATGCGGATATTAAAGTGGGACCACTTGGTGCCGGTGGTGGAGGTACGCCAATTGAAATTAAGGTTTCAGGTAAAGATCCTGATGTGCTGTCTGTATTATCGGAACAAATCAAATCAAAACTCTCCGGAATCTATGGAACAAAAAATGTAAAGGATGACTGGGGACCTAAGACCAAAAAGTTTATCATTGATATCAATCAGAATAATGCCCAGTTAGCAGGAATCACAAATCAGGATATTGCCACCTCTCTAAAAACAGTATTGGATGGATTCAAAACCGGAGAATACCGGGAGGATGACCAAAACATTCCGATTCTACTGAGAGGATTCGACAGTCAGGAACAGACTTATGAGTCAATTGAAACCATGAATGTCTTCTCTCAACACTCGGGTAAATCGGTCCCTCTGTCGCAGGTTGCATCGATTATCCCTCAGTGGCAATACGCTAAAATCAAGCGTTTGAACCTGATTCGAAGCATCAATGTTTCAAGCGAACTCAACGAAAACGGGAATGCTAAGGAAGTTATGGGGGCACTACAACCATGGCTTGACGAACAAACAGAAAACTGGCCTGATGGTTATGTGTACGAATTAGGTGGCGATAGCAAGAGTACCTCCGAAAATATGGGAGCCGTTATTGACTATTTACCTCTGTCAGCCTTTATTATTCTTCTTCTCCTGGTCATTCAGTTCAATTCGTTCCGAAAAACATTAATGGTGGTCAGTACCATTCCATTGGGTGTCATAGGGGTTGTTATTGGCTTGATTGTTCTTCGATCGTACTTTGGATTTATGGCTTTCCTTGGGGTGATTTCACTCGCGGGTATTGTCATCAACAATGCCATTGTCCTCATCGACAGGATAGAAATTGAAATCAATGAATTAAAACGAACACCACAGGATGCAGTCATAGCAGCCTGTTTGCAGCGCTTCCGTCCTATTCTTTTGACCACCTTCACCACTTCCTTAGGCTTAATTCCTTTGTATCTGGGTGGTGGATTAATGTGGGAACCCATGGCAGCATCCATTATGATTGGGCTGTTGTTCGGAACCATTATCACGCTGGTATTTATTCCTTCTTTTTATAGCATCCTTTATAAAGTCAGCTACAAAGACTATGTTTTCAAAAGCGATTTATTAGCAGACTAGACAGATGAATAAGGCTATAAATAATTCACTTATACGCATTAAGCATGATATAACAGAGTATTCTTTATTTCAGTTCAAAGATGTGGATTTGTCTTAATTCGAGTTTATAAGTTGAACCACCTTCGGGGTTCTTCTTTCATACTGTAGATACCACGGGTTCTTCCGCCTCAGGCGGATATTCAACTTACACCACTTCGTGGTTTTTGAATAGAAATTAATCCTGAAGGGATTTAATTTGAATAACCCCGCATGAAATGCGGGGTGAGTTTGGCTTAAATTATAGAACCCCGAAGGTGGTTCAACTATGAAGAACACATTAATAAGCAAGATAAGAACCAGACGTTATTTCACACAGCAAACAAAAAATCACATTTTAAACAAGTATTGAGACAGCTGAGCAGTTCAGCAGTCTCATCATGAATAACACATACAAATGAAAATAATCACTCTTAAAACGACACTTACTTGCCTCCTGTTAACATTTGCAATTTCAGGCACTCACGCACAAATGCAAAAGGAAGACCTGACTCTGGACTACACCTATATTGGAAGTGGAAACGCCGGAGAAGACAATAAAATAGCCTTTAATAAATTTGTTGCCAAAGGCACTTTGTATCGCAAAGTGACAAAAAACAGATCGATGTTTTTCCATACAGCCTCTTATGCTAATATCAACATCAATTACTCCAATAAATTGAGTATTCCAACCGAATTGGAACACTTCAATTCCTTCAGTTATTCTATTGGCGCAAGCATTCCACTTAAAAATAAATGGCGACTAACAGGTGTATTCTCTCCTACACTGGCTTCAAACTTCGAAGGGGATGTGCAATTTAATGATATACAATTCTTAGGAATCGTTTTCTTCGGTAAGCCCATTAACAAAACAAGGAGCCTTTATCTGAATATTGGAGCCATGTATTCAAACACCTTTGGTAGCCCAGCTCCTCTGCCCTATTTCAGTTTGGTTTGGAATGCCAATAAAAAATTCAAATACGAGCTCGGATTTCCCAACACAGGTGTCACTTATAAAGCATCCGAGAAATTATCATTCGGTAGCCGCTTGTTTATTGCGGGTGAGAACCTGAGATTAGGTGACAATTTGGTTTATCAAAACGAATCGACCAATATCGACAATATCAGATTATCTAATTTCGGTTGGGGACTCAATATGAATAAGAAATTCAACAAGCACATAAGCCTTAAAGTTGCCGGGGGTTACACTTTCTCTCGTAAATTTGAATTTAATGACGGAAGCACTAAGATACGGGATTTCAAGCTGGACAATAACTTTTACACCAACATTGGGCTTTCAATTTCATTTTAAGAAGCTATTCATATATGTAATTTTAATTTCACGCAAAGCACGCAGAGAAAAATTGTAAGAACGCAAAGACATAGTAATCGAGCCTTATACCTTTGCGTCCCGATGCTTCGGGATTGCATAAATCTTAGCGTCCTTTGCGTGAAATTTTGTTTTTATACAGCCCATTATTTCAATCATAAAATGTAAGTTTGTCTTTATTTTGGTTTATACGGCAGTTTATTAAACTGAATAGAATTATTGTTGCCTACACGTTTCACATAGTCCTCTATAGTATTCCAAAAGAAAAGAATGATTAGAATTGGTTCACAGAATAAGAAAGTCATCAAGGATCTTATCCTCATCAACCTGGTGTGGATACTGGCCTTCTATTTTTTTAATTTCATTCAACTCACCGATATAGGTGAAAGTAACCAATTTCCCAAAGAACTTCTCCTACGTAAAACTAAAGGTTTTAGCCAGGTCTTGAGCAGTTTAATTCTTGGCACTCTCTTTGGTTTTATCAACCTTTACGTTCAGCGACACGCCGACAGGCTCCGAACAAAATCCTATGGTTATATCATTTTCACTTACTCAGTAGTGCATATTATCCTGGTATTTGCTGTTATTTCTATTGTTGCCACACTATCCATTTTCGTCTTTTCAGGATCAGTCAACAGGGAAAATTTTGAAAAACTGGCCCAATTCTTTCTGTCGAAAAACCTGGTTCGCATTCTGGTTTACACCTACTTCCTAAGTGTATGTATTTTCTTAGTTAAAATCATCAATAAAAAACTGGGCGAAGGGGTTTTGTGGAATCTGATTATGGGCAAGTACCGCCAGCCCAAAGAGGATAGACTACTCTTCCTTTTTATGGATTTAAAATCGTCGACCACCTATGCCGAGTTGTTGGGACACCGAAAATTCAGCGAGTTGATACAGGACTGTTTTTCGGATCTGACCCCTGCCGTATCGGCTTGCCATGCCAAAATTTACCAATACGTTGGTGACGAAGCGGTACTCTCCTGGAAATACGACAAGGGCATTCAACAGGCAGATTGCATTCGCCTGTTTTTCCATTTCAAATCTATACTTAAGACACGTTCTGATTATTATCTCGACAAATATGGCTTTGTGCCCGAGTTTAAGGCAGGCATACATGGCGGCGAGGTTATGGTGGCCGAAGTGGGCTATATTAAACGATCGATAGCCTACCACGGCGATGCCATCAACACCGCTGCCCGCATACAAGGCCGGTGTAATAGCTTTGAACGTGACATTCTGCTTTCTGAAAAAGTGGCGAAGGATATCCTTAAAACCAATCAAGCCGACTTTATCGAAATTGAAAACATCCAACTCAAAGGCAAAAAGGAAAAAGTGAAACTGTTTAGCATTGATCAGTTTAAACATTAAATATCCCTCCTCTACTTTAGGTGATATCTTTGACTTTAAGAAATGGGCATGCCTAAATTGCTGAGACTAAAACTGATCAATTTGATCATAGTGAAAATCCTGGCATTTTAAAAAGCAAACGATGTTAAATGAAGGTGCAGCGCACCGAACTGTTTGTAGCTACAATGAGCCTAAGATTATAGATCCGCGCCCGTAAAAATTCTCTCGAATTTTTACGGGTGCGGATCATTTTAATGTAAATATGATTTAGCTACAAACAGTTCGCTTCAGAAGTATCGGAACTGCTGCATAATAAACAATCACAATCCTCATGTCTGGCTTACTCTAGTATTCAAACTCAATGCCAGACTGATAACAAATCAAACTTCTTATGAAAAATAATAATTGTGCATTAAAAAATAAAGTCTTAACTTAATGTTTGCTCATAAAAATTGAAAACCAATTACTGATAATACAGAACAAGAGCTGACTGAGAATAAGGTGATAGTAGCGATAGGCTAATTGAAGAATTCAAGTGAAATTTTCAAACGCCCTACCAAAGGGGCAATTATTAACCATAAATTTTAAAAGTCATGGCAAAGATGCTAAGTAATCGAATGTCGAGTGAAAAGCTACTAAACAATGCAATCAGACACCAGCGATTGTGCAATCAGGTAGTAGGTGCCGAAAAGCTGGGCGCAGCGATTCAAATCCCTATCAACAATCTAAAGGAAAAGTACCAACTGAGTCAAGATCGCATGCAGGATAAAACGGCTGACTACGATAATGTGGTTTTAAGAGATACCATATTGGATGACGTGATCAGAGACATTTCGGATGCTGCCAAACAATACGATCGCAAGAATGTGGGACGTGGAATTTATACCCTTCTGTTTCCTGATGGCAAAACTCAAAGCATTATTAAGGCCTCTATGACTAAGGAACCCGATAAGGCTGAGCAACTACTACTTCGCTTCAACAATTTTGAAGAAGATGATGCCATGTTAGTACACAAAGAGCCCTTAAGCAAGACTATTGCTGATGCTAGAACAGCGATAAGTGTCTACGAGCAGGCGATTACCAATGAAAAGAAAGCTTTGGCCGAAGAAGCCATGGCTAAAGACGATTTGGTTAGGCAGTACGAATTTAATTTCCACGATGCAGCCAAACTCTTTGGTAAAAAGTTTGCCAACCGACTGTTCCCCAAAACGCCCAGAACTAAAAAAGAGGTCCCTACAGAAGTGGTTGTTACGGAATAGACCCTAAAAAGTAAAAACGTATGCCCATCGGGCAAGAAAAGAAGACGACACCCGCCTGTCGTACCTTACGCCATCAAGAAAAGCAGTCTACCCCAGCAGGCAGACTGCTTTTCTTTGTGGTATTCTCTTCTGCACGCTAATTACCTATAGATTTCCAAATGGGAATGCGGACAAAATTCAGGCTGCTAGATGCACACCATGTGGAAGTGCACCCGTCACCACAATTACATGATGATTTCCATTTGGAAAAGCACCCCTTACCAAAATGACGAGCACATTTCCAGCTGGAAAAGCAGGCGAAATCATTTTTTAATTGAAAAATACCCCTGCCGGGAAAACATTTACCATTAGGGAACTGGGAATTGATGTGACTATTGGAAGAGAAATTTTTCTATGCTTAAGGAAACCAGACAGGGAAACGTTTAAAGAAAAAAAGCCACAACAATCAACTTTAAATCAGAGAGTTACTTGGCTCGCACAGAAAATCTGCGTATCTTAGGGTATACAAAATTTAGGATCATGACAGTAATAGTAAAAGGCGATGTGGTTTCATCAATGGGTAATAAAATGACTGTGAGACGGTTCACTTCAAAAGGTCAGGTTATTACGAATTGGTTCGATGGTGAGATCATCACAGAAGGCATCTTTACAAATGCTGAATTGGATGTGAAGCCTTCAAAAAAGTCTGATTGTGAATTTGAAATTGGAGATTGTGTCCATTTAAGATCAGAAAAAGCTTTAGATCTTATCATCCTGGACGTTATCGAACATATGGATGATATCCTTATTGAGTGCCGGTATTGGTTTAAAAGAAAAACCCATATTATAAAACTCTATAAGGAACAATTAGAAAAAGAAGAAACTCCAAGATCACGCAGATGATCTGCCGAAAATGATTTTACAAGCTACAGCCAAAATACACGAGACTGCATGAGCGGTACAAATCTACACATGCAGCCTTCACCATTTTTTTATTGAGAAAGCCCAGGTCTGATGGACTTGGGCTTTTAATTTTAGCTCGAAAGAGAGCTGTTTGGGTGGAGCTGCATGAGAACACTGCGGCTCTACAAGCCTCACAGCCTCAGGCTTATTTTTCCTTTCTATTTTTCTACGCGGAAATGGCGGTTTATATTTTTCAATAATTAACTCAATAATGACTACTTACTTTTTAAGTATAAATACAATGGCTATAGTTAGATTGATGACAAAAACACTCGCTGCTCCGTAATATAAGCGCTTTAGAATTGTTGCAAATTTTAAAAGCTTTCTATCCTGTGATCTATAATATTCAATTCTCTTCTCATTCCCTTCACACAAAAATTCACCATCTCTAAAAGCATTAATAAAAGTCACACAGAAATTATGCTCTTTCTTCATCCGAGATTTTACATTAAACAAATCAGATTTTAACTCTATATATTGAGTATCTAAAAAATCGATGCTCACCTTTTTTATTAAATCGTACCGATTAAACAGAAACTTATAAATAACTAAAAGAACAATTAAGGATATAATGCTCAATTTATAAGTGAGTATCAGTTCATCTTTATAGTTGAAATCTGCAATTTCAGGATCAACCATAAACCCAAAGAATAGCGTAGCAAATACAATTATCCAATTAAGGGTATTCGACATTTCCACTGCCATTTTAGAATCAATTTCTTCAGATCGCCTTAGTTTATCTACTGAATCAAATAGCAATTCTTTAATTTGTTCATCGGTCATTTGTTTGTCTTGCATACAAGCTGTTCTTAAAATTCTTATCCATTCATAACATCTTTCAAATCTTTTAAGAAAACTGAAAGGGTATTGATTGAGCTATTTATATTATCAAGAAATTCTTGGGTTGAAATAATTTTCCCTCCACCAATTCTTAAACATTTTTTTCCTTCAATTTCAGAGATCGTAGATCTATTATCTCTAAGTGTTGGTGTAAATCTATGGGCAAATGCATTTCGATATTGAGAAGCATTTTTCGTCGTTTCAATAAAACTTTTGATGAGATTCTTAATTTCTGAATTCTCAATTTTATTAATAAAGGCTTGATTAAAAAAAAGCCTATCCTCCGCTATATCAACCCTATAATACAATCTTATAATTTGTGCAATTATATCACGAGTCGAAAAAAAATGGTAGTAATATATCTCAGCATAATAATCAAACATCACCCCATTTACAACTCGATTTTTGTCAGTATCCTCACGGTAATCCCCTTCAGAAAATCCCCTATTATAATTGGTTAATGCATATATGAATGTTTCGTTAAGCTTCCCTATGCGATTAATCAAACAATTATCCCACCAATAGAGATTGCTATTCCTCGAAGCATCAGCAAACGACATTTTTTTTACAATAATTGACTCTGCCTCACTATTAAACTTAAAATCAAAACAACATAACTTGGGAGTTATTTTTTGTATTTCCGAACGCTCTTCTTTAGTCGGAAATTTTAATTGATCGGATTCAATATTAATTTCTGTCATCTGAATCTTATATTATTGGTTTAGGTGCTTAATACTATTCATTTAAAATTTACGCTCCAGTGGAAAAAATAAATTAAACAGCACAACCAGATAAAGCCTGATCAACCGATACCAATAAGGGCGTTTCTTCTTTTCCTCAGGAATTATTATATACTTTCTAGAGCTCCTTTAATCCATTGCACTCCCCCACTAAGTGCTTGTTTAATAAGCTCATTCTTTGCAGCAACATAGAATGCTTTTAAAATGTCTAATCCTTCTTTTCTTGCTAAAGCAAAAAAGTGACTTAACCTTTTAACAGTGGCTTGTTTTGTTAGGTTAGGAAGATCTTCTTTGATCACTACAGCTTCTGTTATGAGATCTTCTTTGATAATTTCTTGATTTTTCAAAGCAACAACAGCAGAATCTAGAAATTCAGTTAGCATCAACTGTTTTTCAAGGCTAAAAGGCTTTTCATTGGCGTCTTCATCAACAAGTTTAAAGTTATCAAAGAACTCATCTTCATAAGCTTTTAAGATGCTATCTTCTGGAGATATCTGGACATTATTATATTGCCTAATTAGACCTATCCATGCTTGAAGATGTCTTGTTATCTGATCAGCAAACATCTGACCTTTCTGTGGTTCAAGATTAGTGGTATTATGCGGTATCCTCCTTAAAAGAAAAAGAACTTTGTTCTGCTTATATTCGGGTTTTGAAATACAAAACTCGAAAGTAGATGCAGGATCCATATCTACAATTTTCATTTCAAAATCATGATCTTTTTCAATTTTAATAAGGCTACTATGTTTTTCAACAATGCTTCTTATCTGGGTGAAAACAGATTGAATTGTTTGCAAGTAAGCTAATGGGTATTCTTTTGGGTTAATCATTTCAAGTTTTGGATTAAATAAATTCGTTATTATTTTGTTTCAACGTCTCCCCCACATTCAACCCCTCAGTTTTAACATTATTTTGCTTCAGCCGCTTGAGCATTAGCAGAACTCATAATTCCTTTCTCCACTTTACTAGGCAGTACGAAAAGGAATTCCGCTAAGGCCAGAGTAAAATCAATAACTCTTTGAGCTTCTTGTTCGGTAGGCAGACCATGATCTTCATCTGCGTGACGTTGCCCATTGGCTTCCAAGCGTACCTGGTGTGCCCATTTTGCCATCTCTTCGGTGATAAGATGATCTTCAGTTGCTTTATTTATTCTTGGATACATTCCTCCCTCTGTATATCCTTTAGCTTTAAGCATGGCATCAACTGAAGATGCAGAAAGCATTATAGATCCAGCAGGAGCATGTAAACTATCGATAGCTTGTTTTAGGTATTCTTTTGCAGGGTTTGGGATAATTGAATCTACAATTTTTGCTTCAGGATACATTGAAGTAATAGAAGCATTACTTGCATTTGCAGAAGCCAAAATCATGCCCCCACATTTTGAGCACAGATATGTTTTCCAAGCTCTTTTATTCTGTCCTAAATGATTAATTGTTTCTTGAAAAAACTGTGTAACCAGTAAAGGTTGTGCAATTTTGCAATGCGGACATCTATCAAGAATTAATTGGTTAGCTAAATTGGGCATATTATTAGATTTTGTTTACGTTATATTTCAACTCCCCCTCATTCTCACAACTCAATTACCACATCAAATATTAAGCATAACAATATTACTGAAATCATCACGAATTAGCAAGACATAATATAAATGATAATAGTGCTGTATTCAATTTTCCCCGCTAGCGCGAGCTTGTAGCTCGTGCTCTGCGAATGCAGTCCCGCTGCCGCACGAAACGAAGTTCGACGAAGTCAATCTATCGTGTGGTTTCTACATCCAACGTACCCTTTTTAAAATATTTAATTCTCTTAAATCTCTCTTATTAATATTTATAATTCGTTTTCTACAGCAATTCTTTTAATTACCACACGATACAACCGAAACGCAGTGGAGCTCAGCGAAGCTAATCATGCGGCAGCAGCATTAGAACTTTACAAGCAACAAACGCTGTCAGCTGCAAGCAGGCTGACAGGTTTTATATGGCAACAGACCTGACAGGTTTCAAAAACCTGTCAGGTCTCTTTTATTTAATACGTTTGGAAAAAGATCGACAAAAACCCTACAGCGTCGGAGACCTGTTGGCGTTTGAACTTTAAAATCAACGAACAAAAAAAAAAGGAACCCTTCGAGGTTACTTTCTGTATTTTATTGTGGATTCTTACTTCTTTACAGATATCAAATGAATATCGAAAATCAAGACAGAACCACCTGGAATTCCTCTTGTATCATAAGGTCCATAACCTAAGTGAGAGGGAACCAAAAGCGTTCCTTTTCCGCCTTCTTTAAAATAAGTGATGCCTTCGGTCCATCCTTTTATTACTCTTTTCAATGGAAATGAAATACCTCTCTCACTACTCTCGTCGAAAACTTCTCCATTTAAATAATGCCCTCTATAGGCTACCTGAACGGTTGATGCACTTGTAGGTTTAGCACCTTCTCCTGCCACATCAACTACATAATATAAACCAGATTCACACTTTGTTGCATTCAGTTTATTTGTCTTTATATACTCGGTAATTTGCTTTTCATTTATAGTCGCGAAATCTTTCTCAGGCCCACTTGAACAAGAAACTAAAAAGGCAAATACGATGGCTAATAAGCTATACTTCATTTTTATCAATTTTATTAAAAAAACAAATATAGTAAAATGTGGGCATCCTGGCTATTACAAAAAACAAATCACAAACACCCGGATAAAAGACTAAACCTATGACACTTGGTGGCTTCCAAACAATCACTATACTATATCTATAGTAACTATTACTATATTTGTAGTAATAATTACTACAAATATAGTAGAGTTAAAAAAAAACGATTATATTTGTTGTATAAATTAATATTCAGAAACCCTATGGACTTAAAATCATTGACAAAAGCAGAAGAACAAATCATGCAAATTATCTGGAAGTTGCGCGAAGCTATTGTTAAGGATATACTTGCAGAATTTGAAGGATCAAAACCTGCCTATACGACCATTGCAACCGTTTTAACTGTATTAGAGAAAAAAGGTTTTGTTTCGCATCGCAAAATTGGAAACTCAAAACTATTTACACCTGCTATAAGCAAAGCTGAGTATACCAAATTCCAAGTCACCTCTTTATTGGGAAACTACTTTGGCGGATCGTTCCCTAAATTGGCCAGTTTTTTTGCTAAAGAAAACGATATGGACATTTCCGATTTGGAAAAAGTTCTGAAAGAAGCAGAGAAGGAAATGATGAAAGATCAAGAAAAAAATTAGAAAGATGGAAGTATTATTAGAAATATTAATTCGCGCTTCAATCGGTATAGCTCTATTCTATGCGCTGTACTGGCTGCTTTTAAGGCAATCTACTCATTTCAAAGCGAATCGTCTTTTTCTACTCATAAGCCTAATGGTTTCAGTCGTATTAGCATTAGTTCCCATTCAATATCAAGTGTTGATACAGGCTCCTTCATCACCTGCTTTAAGTGACTATAGCGGCATTTTTAATCGTGAGGTTGCGAACACAAGCACCAACGAACAAGATTCAAATGGTATAGGCTTATGGGGTATTTTGTTTTTAATTTATAGCATTGGATCTGCAATTGTACTGCTACGTTTACTAGTACAATGCGGAAAACCCTTGCTGATTATTTCCAAATCGAAGCCTAAAAAAATTTACGATTGTTTGATTCACGAAAACAAGGTATTCAGTTCACCATTTTCGTTTTTCAATCGAATATTAATCAATCCTGAATATTTTCAACAGGACGAAATAGATGACATACTAACTCATGAAAAAGTGCACATTCAGGAGCGTCATTGGATCGATCTGTTCATTATAGAGCTGTTAACAGTTGTTTTCTGGTTCAATCCATTTATATGGTTCTT
>Ga0209379_10000363_pt1 | contig 41581 bp, 32 predicted proteins | sample tdDd001_FD_187124 | JGI IMG/M metagenome (GOLD analysis project Ga0209379, IMG submission 187124) | Marine sediment microbial communities from the Atlantic coast under amendment with organic carbon and nitrate - tdDd00.1 (SPAdes)... | ecosystem: Environmental > Aquatic > Marine > Coastal >... | reverse complement strand
ATTTGCTGGTAAGGCACCTTCTCCAAAATCCCAAAAATAAGTATCTGGACTACCATTTGAAAAATCAGTTAATGTAATCGAAGAAGTACTGCAAATTGTATCTGCTGACATAGAAAAGTTAGCCAACAAACCACCATATGGATCAAAACCGTCCAAGGTTTCCACTCCTAAACTAAGTGGATCAAGCCAATATTTTAGTTGTTCATTATTACTAGAATAATTTGCCCAACTTGCAGAAAACTTTGCATAATAATCATTTACCGAAGACTCACAGTTAGCATCTCCCCCTGTTAAATCGCCAATCACCCTATGATTTTCATCGAACAATGGAGAACCTGAAGAACCTCCTTCGGTTGTTCCGAACTCCCAATTAATAATTTGCCAACTTGTATTGTCATCAAAAGTATAGCGCCCATCTGAGTAGGTAGCTGTAACAGGTGAATCATTATCAAAGGATATTTTTTTTGCATCACCGCTAGGATGATGAATACAATATGTGTAGGCTGGTATTCTTCCTGATCTATCCCATCCTGCATAGTATGGATTGTAAGAAGCTGGAGGTGAAACCGAAAGCTCTAAAAGCGAAAAATCCAATTTAGATGTTGTTGATCGCAATGTTGCTCCTGAAATAGATTGTGTGCGACTTGCATCATTGCCATTACAGATAGAATTCTCGTAATTAAAATAAAAAAGAGCTCCATCCGCTATACTTTGCTCATGCATTACGTGAAAAGCAGTCAATAAATACGGCTTAGCATCCTGATTTGTATTGTTCATCAATACTCCTGAGGCTACATAACCAGATCCATTTTGAACGTAACTAATATGACAAACAGATTTTTTTTCTATTTGCCAATCTTCTCCCTCTTCACAATTAATATCTACATTACAAGATCCTGATGCTTTTGTAGAGGATTCTTTACCTGCTAATAAATTAAAAATATTCTTATAATCGTGAAGAACACCAGATATTTCCATTTCAGCTAAATAATCCACATTTACAGGTTCTATATACTGTAAGATAAGATGATCTCCTTTTAATGGAGCTATGGAAAATCGACCTGATTTCTTATTGTTCTCGTTCGTAAAAGCTCCCAAAAATGTATTCGAAGAATTATTGTAGACAAAAACCTTTCCTCCTACTGGAATGTTAAACTTAGAGAATTCTAATCCTAATGAATATGCTCCTTCCGAACGAATTGAAAATCTCCAGACTCTCCTTCCATCATCTAAATTATCCCATTTTCCACTATTAGTAATAGCATATTCAACATCATACTTATAAGCATATTTAGCATGCTTTAAACGGCTATTTTCTTCCTTAGAATCGCCTACCTCAGATTCTATTTCTATTTGAAAAGCAGGTAACACAACACTCGCTACTTGTGATTTTAACTCATCACGAATAATTGGCTCTCCACCATGCGAGATTTGAGCGTGAAGAGAATAAGAGAGAATGATTAGACCAATAAACAGCCCGGATCTTAAAAGTTTTATATACATGAGAGATTTTTATAACAATATTTTTCAAAAATAACAATAAAGCTCTTAAAGACAATCCGAACAAGTAACTCTTTAACCTACTTTTATCTTTATCTTATTTATATTTTTTGAAAACTATACATATAGATAGGGTAAGTAAATAATATTACCTTTTTTAATCCTAAAAAATTTATCTAAATTTGAATGTAATTTAAGTAAACCTAATTAATTCTAATGAATCAAAAGTCTTTTAATTGGTCCGACAGAACAATACTTATAGCAGAAGACGTTGAATCTAATTTTCTTTTTCTAGAAGAAGTTATTGGACGTACTGGAGCAAATATTTTATGGGCAACTAATGGACAAAATGCCTTAGACATTTTCAATCAAAATAACATTGACTTGATTCTAATGGACATTCAAATGCCACTTATGAATGGATTTGATGCCACCAGAGCAATTAAAAAATTAAATCCGAAGATTCCTGTCATTTCTCAAACAGCGTATGCTATGGCTGAAGATAGAGCAAAAAGTATTGCTGCCGGATGTGACGATTACATATCAAAACCCATTTCAAGCCAGAAATTACTCTCTTTAATTGACAATTATTTGCCTTGAATTAAATAAATGACAAGCTTACATCTTTTAAAAATTTCTCTTCTAGCAAGCTCACAATTTTCTTTACCACAGTTCTTCTAATTTCCAATTCAATTGGTAAACTTGGATCTTGATGAGCAAAATTAATTCTAGTTCCTGTAATAATTGAAATTTTATCGCTTTGCAATAAATAGTGAACAATCTGATCAGCTGGTCCATCACCTAAGTCATAGTCGATTGTATATTCATCCAATATTTTAGCTACTTTCCCGATTGTAAGAATACCTTCCGTTACCAAATTAATTCCTTCCATATAGGATGCAGGTGGCAATTCAGGATCGGTAATTTTCATACCTGCAGCAAATTTCAAATTCAATTCTCTAGCAAGAATTTCCGCAGTAGTACCACCACTTATAATCTTTTTGCCCTTAAAGTGATAAACCCTCATGGCAAGTTCCGAATCCTTATCCTTTTCAAAAGGAGGACCAGTACAAATCAGTAATTTTCTTGGTTCACGATAATAAATTACTCCAGCACTTGTATCATCTTTTGGCTCATCTTTATCATTACGAGAAGCTCTTTTCACCAATTGTAAACCTAAATTACGAGCTGAAATATATGGAGTAGACTTAACAATGTTCTTCACATAATCTAGTGCGTTATCATGCCCCCAACCAAAAGGCAATTCTCTACTTCCCATACCAGATTGCATAATTCCATCGGACCAAAACAACACACGATCCTCTTTACGCGCCGAAAAAGAACAAGTACGCAGCTCTTTTCCCTGATTTTCTTCACTATCCAAAGTTATGGTTCTCCATCCCGGATCATAGATTTCAGATCCTCGCATCACCACACAACAAGGATTATCGAACTCAATAATACGAGTTGTACCATCAAATTCAATATCAATAATAGTAAATGTTGAATAACTAACCTTACGCACGCTACACACAGGTAAAGTGTTCATGATTATCTCAGCAATGGTTTTTACATCCTTGTGTTCTGCCGTAAAATTCATTGCCATAGATGCTGTTAGGGTAGCTAAAACATTAGCTTTAACACCACTTCCCATACCATCACTTAAAACAGCAATCGTTCGATTTTCTTCTTTTATTCTTTTCGAAAGAAAAACATCACCACAAATCATTTCACCATGATGAAACAATTGCTGACAATCAATATCTATATGAAATTTTTCTTCCATTATTTATTTTTTTCGTCCTCTCCCGGAGTATGAGATTTAATAATTGAATTCAGCAATTTTTCAGTCGTAGAAGCACTCTCTCCTAATAAAAATGCTATTTGCTGAACAGTCTGAAGATTTTCTTTAATTACAGCTCTTGCTCTTCCAATCACCTCTTCCTTTCTAACCTCAGGAGCATATAAATCTCTAATAATACCACCAACAATCTTGTTCTTTTTAATGGTAAATACAGAAACGTTAAACAATCTATTTCCGAAATGAACATCTCTATTTAGGATATCTTCACCATTTAAGATAACAGTCGAGAATAATTTATGGAAGGTGATCATTTTTGTTAGATCTGCATCCACCAAACCAGGAATTATTTCATTCAACATTCTGGTTTCTTCACCAAGCAAGTCAACAAAACTCTTATTCGATTCTATAATCTTCAAATTCTCATCAACAATTACCACACCCGAAGGAAGTTTTTGCAACATTGCTGATACTGTTTCAGATGCCTCCTGAGCTGCTTTTCTCTCCTCATTAGCAATTCGCTCTGATTCCTTTAATGCAGACTCAGTTTTTGATAATTTTTCATTAGCTGTACCCAATTCTTTTATGAAAGTATTCATATTCTTTATGGTGAAAGATGAACACATTTCATAGTTGGCTAATCCCTGACATTTAGCTATGGCAAATTCCTTGCACGATTCATAACCACAAGATCCACATCCTAATTGATCTTCTACCTTTTCCTTTCCCATTTCAACAAGGACTTCTTGAACTTCTTCCTCGGTTGGAATAGGTAGCGATTGTCCTCTTGATATGAACCCCCTATTCAAATCTAAATCTTTATACTCTTCAATTTCTCTTTGCCATTGTTCTTCATCGAATGATTTCAATCTTTTTCGAACATATCTAATCACTTGAGATCTTCTGGAAAATTTACGTCCTCCTGGCGATGCTCCCGGTCCCATAATGCAACCTTCACAATAAAATAAATCCAAATGTTGATTTAGGTTGTGTTGAGTTTTAAACTCATTAATAGAACGCAAAAAGTTATTTCGACCTTCGGTACTAATAATTCCTCCATTAAGCATACTGATATCAATATCTGCAGCCTGAAACAAACCATGACTAATTGGGAATAATCCACCCAAACGAGCAAATGGAGGGTCAAACTCAGAAAACTCAACCGAATTTTCAGATATTTTATACTCTTCAAATAATTTACGAAGTTCTACAAAACTCAAAACTGCATGAATATCTCCATCAGATCCATTAAAAGCTCTAATGTCATTTTTACTTGCTACACAAGGTGATAAAGAAACTATTTTTGCATTAACGCCATATTTTTTGCGTACCACTTTTGCCATGGCCACATTAGGAGGAACAATCGGAGCCAGATTTTCCACTAAATCAGGATGAAAATTCTCAACATGATTCACCAAGGCTGGACATTTGGTTGAGATATAGTATTTTCCGTGAAAGTTATCAAATAAGTTTTTGTATTTATAGGCTACCAAATCTGCACCAAAAGCCGCTTCCACAACAAAATCGAAGCCCAAAGCTCTAATCATTCCAACAAAATTCCTATAATCCAATATATCATCAAATTCTCCTGATATACTAGGGTCACAGACCGCAACCACTGGATCAATACCACTTAGAAATTGTTTTACCAAATCTTCAGATTTGCGATATTCAATGGCTGATTGAGCACAAACTGTAACACAATTACCACATCCAATACATCGGTTTTTTATAATGTTAGCATGGTCATTTTCAATTTTTATCGCTTTAGCAGGACATACGCGAATACAAGTATAACTAAGGTTACACTTATCCTTATTAGTTGCAATTAAAGGCATAGAATGGGTTTTTAGGGTTGGAAAAGAAAACCAGAATTAAACAAGACCGAACACCCCGCTTAATATTTCTATCACTCCATCATGATCAATTTCTTCATAGAGTTCTCCATCGATCTTTAGAATTGGTCCTTTGGCACAATTTCCTGTGCAAAGCTCTCCGTGAAAGAAAACCTTATCCTTCAAATTATTTTCCTCAAGAAATGTATTTATTGCTTTTAGGGTCTTACCGTTTCCTCGCGAGAAACAGGAACTTCCTAAACAGATCGTAATTTCAATTTTCTCAGCCATTTAGTTTCGTGTATTGTTTGAGTAATCAATCCACAACACTCATTTTCAATTCTTATTTGATCTAAATCGTCATTTTTTAATGAAATATTGCAGTGTACACGTTAAATATAACTAAGATCTACTTCTTTTAAAAACTTTTCCTCAAGGAGTGCAACTATATTCTTTACAACTGTCCGTCTAATTTCCAATTCAACAGGTAACTTAGGATCTTGGTGCGCAACATTTATCTTGGTTCCATTGATGATAAAAATTTTATCACTTTCCAATAGCAATTTTACAATCCTATCGGCGGGACCATTTCTAAGGCTTGTATTTTGATTGTAATTCTTCAAAATTCTGTAGACTTTTCCTAATGTCAAAATTCCTTCCGTTACCAAATCGATACCATCGATATAAGAAACTGGTGGTAATTCACTATCAGAAATATCTAAATCAACCTTAATTGGCTTTTGTAGTTCTCTTGATATGATTCCTGCGGTAGTACCTCCACATACAATTTTACATCCTTCAAATTCACTCAATTGCTTTACTAACTTAGCATCTTTTGATTTTTCATAAGGAGGTCCTGTACTTATCATTAAGTTTCTTGGCTCACGATAATATAATACAGCGCACGAAGTGTCATCTTTAGGCTGATTACCATAATTTGCACATGCACGTTCAACAATACCATTACCTAAATGACGTGCAGAAATAAAAGGCTGTTTACGAATTAAAGAGCTTGCAAATTGATGAACATTATCCATTCCCCATCCAAAAGGCAACCTATGACTTCCCATTCCTGAGTTGGTAACTCCATCGGAACAGAATACAATGCGATCCTCTTTTTGTGCTTTAAATCTATAAGAGAATAATATTTTCCCTTTGTTGGCTTCTCCTTCCAAATGCAATTCCTCACATTCAGGTATAAACGATTCCAATCCACGCAAAATCAAACAATCAGGATTATCGTAGCAGATAATTCGAGTCTCACCATCACATTCGATCTCTACAATCGTAAAAGTTGAATAACTGGCTTTACGTTTGCTACATACAGGCAAAGTTTTCATAATTACCTCAGCAGCTTTTCGGATATCCTTATTCACTTTCATGTAATTCAGAATCATCGATGCAGTTAAGGTTCCCAATACATTTGCCTTAACTCCACTTCCCAAGCCATCGGAAAGCACAAGTATTGTTCTCCCCTCATCTTTAAGCTTTCGCGACATAAAAACATCACCACAAATCGACTGACCATGTTGATTTCTTTGCTGACACTCTACCTCTATGTAAAAATCTTCCTGCATTTGCTTTTACTCTAAATCTGCTATATAAGACCCATCAACTATTCATCAGGTGTGTAAAACTCAACAATTGAATTCAACATTTCTTCCGTTTCCGAAGCATTTTCACCTAACAAATAGGCTATTTTCTGAACAGTTTCCAGATTTTTCCGATTAACAGTTCTTGCTCTGGTAACAACTTCTTCGCGCTGAATATACGGTTGAGACATGTCTCGCACAATGGCACCAACTATTTTATGCTTATGGATTGTGAAAATGCTAATGTGAAGCATCTTATTCCCATGTTTTATATCTCTCTCTAAATTATCTACACCAGTACTTAAAGCCGATGAAAATAGTTTATGAAATGGTAAAATCTTTTTTAAATCAGCATCAACCAATCCTGGAATAGTTTCGTAAACCTCCTCGACTTCTTCACCCAGAATTCCGGCAAAACTTTGGTTGGCTTCAATTATTTTCAATTCATCATTTACAATAACAACTCCTGAAGGTATCTTTCTCAGAAGAGCCGATGATTTGTCATGGGCTATTTTTCGCATGTAGGATACACACATATTAGGCTCAGATCTGTCCTCAAGGTATGCCTCAGCAAATTCACGACATGAGTTATATCCACAACCGCCACAATTGATTTCATCCTTTTCAGAGTATTTACCAATCATGGTCAAAGCTTCTTTAATGCTATTCTCAGAATGCTCATATTTCGGGATTGGTAATATGGAATCAAAATTACGTTCTATAGAAAATTCCGTATTCAATACACAGGTTCTCTCATCATCAATCTTATTGATGACCTCTAACCGTTTTATTGCAGTAGAGTAAGTTTTTTGCGTTCCTGGACCGTTCACACATCCTCCATCACAAGCAAGTAACTCCAAAAATAATTTATTGGTTTTACGATACTTATTCAAATCACTAAGTACTGCCTGAATGTTATTAATTCCTGAAAATGTCATGTAAACGGCATCTGTAGCCGTAGCATTCTTTTTCATTCCCATAATCATACCACCATCAATTGGATATAAAATACCCTTGCCTGCCTTACCTGGAATGAATTGATCCACTTGTTTGTCTTCAGGAAATAAATATGGATCTAAATTTTCTTCCTCTAGCCAATTCTTTAAATCGGTAAAAGTTAAAGCTGCATCAACTAAATCAGGAAATTCGTCGCTTTCTGATTTTTTTGCGATGCAAGGTCCAATAAATACAACTTTCGAGTTGATATACTCCTCTTTCAGATATTTTGCATGTGTTAATAAAGGTGACAATATTGGAGTAAGATTACTTTTAAAATCAGGATAATGTTTACAAATCATTTCTACAACAGAAGGACAGGCAGATGAAATATAAACTCCTTTTTCGTTTGATTCAACATATTTGGTAACTCTGCGAGAAACTTCCTGTGCTCCCAAAGCTGTTTCCGAAATGGCGAAAAATCCCAACTCTTTAAGTGTAGCTATCATTTGCTCGTCCGAAAGGTTTGGAAACTCTGTTACAAATGATGGTGCTAATGAAACAATTACCTTCTCGCTCCTGTTAATCATCTTCTTTACTTTCTTCAGATCATCACGAACTTTTTTAGCACCAACCGGACAAATTTGAGTACAGGTTCCACAATAGATACAATCATTATGAAGAATCTGAGCCGAATTATTCACAACCTTAATCGCTTTTAAAGTACACTCACGAATACACTTGTAACAATCCTGACAATCGTTCTGCTCTGTATAAACCGGTTTCAATATATCCATATGAATTGATTTCTTTCTTTTCTCTTTAATCTGTAATATAAACAACTACCCTTGTTTCATTAGCCGCAAGATCTTGTGGCTTTACAGAATAATGCAAATTTCAGAATTTATGATTTCATTGGGTGATAAGGAGTGCTGTTTGGGAACACATCCTATTTATTCATAATCCTTTTAAATAAGCATGATACAGCTATTCAAATACGGACAACTATTGTCCTAATTCGAACAGATTATCATTCTCTTTTTCAATGCTAAAAACAGTAAATCACTAATAATTTGACACTTCTATCCTTCGGCTTAATATTTGATCCATCAGATAGTTGTATCTTGTGATGGACAATCTTTTATCACATATTCACAATAAACGAAAATCAAATAAACCTAATAATCTATAAACAAAACATCTGATGAAAAAGACAACACTAATCTTATGTACCATTGCACTCCTAATGCTTTGGTATTCGCCCAACACTCAAGCACAACAAAAAGATCTACAGGAATGGAATCAATTTAGAGGATCACACCGAAGCGGAGCTACTGAAAACATAAGTTTGGCAGGTTTTACTGAAAAAGCTCCAAAACTACTTTGGAAGAAAAAATTAGGGGACGGATTCTCTGAAATCACAATTAGTGGGAAGAATATCTACACCATGATAAGTGAGAAAAAAGATACCCTAACCGGTACTGAATTTATTGCTGCATTCAATTCTAAAACTGGTAACGAAGTATGGAGAACAGAGGTTGACTCTCTCTTTTTTGACACATTTGGTGACGGACCACGATCTACGCCTGCTATTGGAGAGAATAATATCTACAGCTTAAGTAGCTATGGTAAACTAACTGCTAGTTCGAAAAAGGATGGCAAAACCGTTTGGCAGGTAGATTTCATGAAAGAATATGGCAGTAAGCCTCCTCGTTGGGGATTTAGCTCCTCTCCTGTTTTAATTGATAACAATATAATTGTTGAAGTTGGTGGAACCGAAACACGAGCATTTATGGCTTTTGACAAAAATACTGGTAAAGAACTTTGGAAAAATGGTGAAGGCAAATCTACCTATAACTCGCCCCTGGTGACAGAGATAGATGGTAAAAAAAATATCATTTTTGCCAATGGAAGTAAAATATACTCACTAAACACTGTTGGAGATACCATTTGGACTTTCAATTCACCAGTAAGCAATCCTACAGGAATGCCAATTGTTTTCGACAGAAACAAAATCTTTATATCAGCAGTTCGCTCTACAGGATTTATTGTTCTAGAGGTATTAGACAACAAAGCAACCCTTATCAACAAAGGATCTAGCATGAAGAACGACTATAGTTCTTCTATCTATTACAATGGTCATATTTATGGTTTTCATATTGCAGCATTACAATGCATTTCTGTTAAAACTGGTGAGAAAAAATGGACCAAAAGAGGCTACGGTAAAGGCAGTTTAATACGTGTAGGCAATCAGCTTTTAGTTTTATCAGATAAAGGAAAATTGATACAGGTAAAAGCCACACCCGAAGCATTCACTGAAATGGGGAATATTCAAGCTATTGTTGGAAAATCGTGGACTGCACCATCATTTTCTGATGGTAAAATCTATTTGAGAAACCTTAGTGAGATGGCTTGCTATGAACTAAAATAGCTACTACTACTTTAGCGTAAAAAATCAATACAAACAATACAGACTTCAAAAACACCCAAAATGAAACTCAAAAAACTTCAATCAGTTATCCTTATTGCTTTGCTCTGTTTGCCAACAATATTGTTAGCACAAACAGCCGAGGAAATTATTGCGAAGCATATCGATGCCCATGGAGGTGCCGATAAATGGGAAAAAGTAGATGCACTAAAAATCACCGGAAGGTTTACCGCATTTAGTCTCGAGAAAGATTTTACCTCTTACAAAACCAAGTGCGGAAAATATTATTCGGATTTTCATCTTGGTGAACAAAGAGTAATTGAAGCATTTAATGGCAAGTGTGGGTGGACTATTGATCCCTGGCAGGAAATTGAATATGCCCGTAAAATAAACGCAGGTGAAACTAACGTATTCATGCAAAAAGCGACATTCTTTACTCCTTTTTTCAAATACAAAGAGAATGGGCATAAAGTAGAATATATAGGAAAAGAAACTGTAGATGGCATCGAAATGTATGCCTTAAAATTGACCAGAGAGAATGGTAAATCGGAAAAGTGGTACTTTGACACAAAAACCTATTTAGAGTACAAATGCGAAGCAGAATGGGTTGATTTTGCCAGAACTCTGCCATCGGAAATGTATTTCGATGATTTTAGATCTGTTGATGGATTAATCATCCCTTTCTTTGTAGAAAGAATATTCTGGCAACGAGATCGTATTACCCAGATTGAAAAAGTAGAAGTAAATCCTGACTTTGATGCCAAACTTTTGGAAATGCCAAAAAGAAAAGAGATCTCGAAATTAGATTTTATGGCAGGTAATTGGGATGTGAAAATGGAATTTATGAGCCGCAGAGGTGAATACAGAGAGACAGGTACAACAGAATCTATTATCAGCTATGCTGCCACCAACTTGTTACAGGAAAAAATGAGTTACGAAAACTATTTTCCAAACACTTTAAATATCAACTACTCCTACAATCCTGAGGCTAAAAATTATCGCATAGCCGCCTTTAATGAATTTACATCTGCAATTGATGTGTTCCAAGGGAAAATGACCGATAATGTATTAATAGTTGAAGATACGCACATTAGCTTTGATGATACAAAGAAGCCTACAAGAACTTGTAAACAATTTACCTACACAAAAATAGACAACAATAATTTTACTGTGGAAAATAAATTGTCAAACGACGAAGGAAAAACCTGGAATCCACAAGCCAGATTTACCTATACTCGTAAAACAGATAGAGCAATTTCACAGAAATAATTCCATTGAATCATTTAAATTAACTCCTCAAACCTTGCAAGGTTTGGGGAGTTTCTTTTGAACAATTTTCAGGTATTAACTTCTACAATATTAAAAATTATAAACCCCGAACTTTACGAATTCGGGGTTTAGAGTATTACTCAATCAACCATGAAAGAATAATCCTCAGAGCTTCTTTATATGAATTTAATCAGGCTTAAGAGTGATTAAAATACAAAACAAACACTCTTGCAGAATTTTTTTTATAGTAATTAAAAATAAATCTACAATAATTTATGATTATCTCATAATAATTTAACATTCTTTTTTACAATGGCATTCTCACCTATTATAGTGCAACTTACACTATCCAATAATTATAACCCTCAAATTTTACTGACCCTTTAATTACAATTTATTTTCAATAATAAAAATGATAAATATCACATATTACTATCAAAAATTCCGTCTAATATTAATTAACCTACAATTTATTGTGTTATTAAAACGATTAATATAAATAACACATTTGATTTTTTTACCGATAATCAACTTTATAGTACGGATCAAAACTTGTAAATAGATTAATCTTCTTCATTTATCAACTAAACTTTTAGTATTCAATCATAATTTTATATATTTAGCATCAGGATTGTATATTATAACAATGCAATTCATACATTAACATATCATTCAACTAAATCATCACAATAAATTAAGTTTCTTCCAATTCCTATTCAAACCCAAAATTAATGTTCAAAAACTATTTTAAATCAGCCCTGCGAAATCTTAAACAAAATTTCATTTACACAACCATTAATATACTAGGACTATCAATTGCATTGGCAGTTTCTTTTATTATTATTTTGTTTGTTGTAAACGAACTAAGCTATAACAATTGCCACCAACACAAAGACAAGGTTTACAGAGTAAACAGCTACCTGAATGATTTTAAAATGTATGAAGCTAAAACACCTTTTGTGATGGCATCAGTACTCAAAGAAGATATTCCACAAGTTGAAAATTCAATTAACACTCGAAAACTACGTAATTTTAAAATTAAGCTTAAAGATGATTTCGTTAGTGTAGAAAATCCTATTGGGACTAGCTCTGAAGTATTTGATATATTTACTCTGCCCCTTATTAAAGGTAATAATAATGGCAAATTACTTGAAGACAATCAAGCAATTTGCCTTTCCGAATTTTTAGCTAAAAAGATATTTTCTCGTACCGATATAATAGGTGAACAAATAATCATCACCATCGGTAAAGCGGAAAAGTTCTTTAATGTAGTTGCAGTATATAAAGACCTCCCTAAAAATTCAACTTTTAATGCTGATTGCTTAATTAATGGCATTCATACTCTTCCCTTTATTAATGCAATATATAGATCAGACAATGCAGATACTGATTGGTATCAAAGAGCTTGGATGACCTGGATTAAATTATCTGCAGGTAGTAAGGTAGAGCAATTTAACTCCCAGTTGAAAAATATCAGAAACAAATACATTGCAGAAGACGCTCCTATCTCTTTTCATTTGCAAAACCTATCGGATATTTACCTTAGTTCTATTGTGGTAAATAAATCTGGCATTACTGGCAATTGGAAAACAATAAAGATTTTTATAGCGATAGCAATGTTAATCATTTTGGTTGCTGTTATTAATTACATCATATTGTCAACCTCAGTTTCATCGGGCAGATCAAAGGAGATCGGAATCAGGAAGACATTTGGTGCCGAAAACAAACAGGTTAAATTTCAATTTCTTTTAGAAGCTGTTTTTCTATCTATTATAGTATTACCAATTGCAGTATTACTTATGACACTAGGTATTTCTCAAGCCGAAAAATTATTTCAAACTCAACTACCCATCATTAATGAAAATATCATTTATTACATTTTCATCTATCTTCTTCTTACCATTTTAATTGGATTGATTTCCGGTCTTTATACTTCTGTAGGTCTTTCAAGAATGAATGTAATTAAAGTCTTAAAATCAGGAAATTTTAAATCAAAAAGCAAGAATTATTTTAGAACCTCATTAATTATATTTCAATTGGTAATATTTTGTTTTTTCGTTACAAGTGCTCTTGTCATACAAACCCAATATCATTATGCTTTAAAGAAAAACCCGGGATTCACAAACAAAAATATACTGCTAGTAAATTTCAATGATCTCAAACACTATGCGCCATTTTTAAATGAAGTTAGAGCCAATTCTAATGTAATTAGTGCAAGTGGTGCAAAAGAAGGACTTCCTATGCATGGCACGATGAGTTTTTCAACTACGCATCAAAAAAACAAAGAGGATAACGTAATTGTTGAAGCTATGGCAATTGACTTTCAGTTTTTAGAGACAATGGGTATTAAGCTCCATAAAGGTAGATACCTCTCAACCGAATTTGGGAGCGATAGAAAAAAATCATGTATAATTAACGAAACTGCAGTAAAAGCTTTAGGAATTGATGAACCTATTGGTTGTAAATTAGGAAACCATCATGTGGTAGGTGTTGTTAAGGATTTTTATCCAAATTCTTTTCGATCGGAAATTCCTCCTTTGCTAATATTTATATCAGATAAATATTTAAAACAAGTGGTGATAAAATACAAGGAAGGATCATTAGATGATCTTTTAGTAGCTTTAAAGGAATCTTGGAACAAACTTGAAACCAATCAAGAATTCAATTCTGTGATGATTGAAGACGTTATTACAGAACTCTATTCTGATGAAAAGAATAACTTTACCATTGTAAGCATAATTGCATTATTCACAATGCTAATATCTTCGTTAGGTCTATTTGGTTTAACCTTATTTTTAATACGTGGGAAAACCAAAGAAATAGGAATAAAAAAAATACTAGGTTGCTCTGAAAGAGGTATCGTACTTTCATTTATAAGAACCAATGTTATTCATGTTTTCATTGCATCAATTATATCTATCCCACTAACAATTTACGTAATGAATAAATGGCTAAGCAATTATGCTGAAAAAACAGAAATTGAGTGGTGGTTCTTTGCGTTAACATTTTTTATTGCCAATATCGTTGTAATTACAACGGTTTTCTTTCACTCATATAAAGCAGCAAGATTAAATCCTGTTAAATCATTGAAGTACGAATAATCAATTAACACTTATGTCTAACACCAACAAACATATAATTGCTTTTTACAACCTCGAAAACTTCTTCGATACTACTGATGATCCCAAAAAGAACGACAATGATTTTTTACCAAATGGATCGAATCATTGGACTGAGAATCGCTACCTGAATAAGGTAGAGAGAATAACAGCTGCAATAGAATCCATTCAACCAGAAAAATTACCTATTGCAATTGGAGTTGCTGAAATTGAGAATAAAACTGTCTTAAGGGATTTAATATATCAACCTGCCTTTAAAGGGGAATATGATTTTATTCATTACGATAGTCCGGATCGAAGAGGAATCGACGTTGCCCTACTCTATAACAAAACTGAATTTGAGGTGATTCATCATGAAAGAATACCAGTTCGCATGAATGGGAATTCTCGTTTTGTTACAAGAGATATTCTTTACGTAAAAGGGAAACTAGCAGGCAGTGTCGTGCATTTATTTGTAAATCATTGGCCATCGAGAGCAGAAGGAATACTAGCATCGGAACCTAAACGTATTGTAGCAGCCAATTGCCTATACAAGAAAGCCTCAACTATTCTTAATGCAGATGCAGAAGCTAAAATTTTGATGATGGGTGACTTTAATGATCTACCCATCAGTAAATCTATCACAAAACATTTACATACCAAAGCTCACAAAAACATAAAGGAGACTGAGTTTTACAATTTAGCAGCCATTCCCTATCAGAACAAAGTGGGAAGTTTGTTTGCTAAAAAACATTGGCTAATGTTTGATCAAATTATAATCAGCAAAGGAATGATGTTTGGCAAAGGAATTAAGATAAAAGCACCACGGCTAACCATTCATGGTGATAAAAAATTACTCTATTTCGATCAGCAAACTGGCATATATAAACCAAGCCGAACTTATTCTTATCACACCTATAGAGGAGGATCATCTGATCATTTACCAGTTTATGTTGGAATCGTAGGTGAATAATACACAAAGACCACCAATCATAGATTAGTGGTCTTTGTTTCTATCTGAAATACTGTACTATTTTACAGCAATAGTTTCAATTTCTACCAATGCACCAAGAGGCAAGTCTTTAACAGCAAAAGCTGCACGAGCTGGACACTCTTCTTTGTAATATTCACCGTACACAGCATTCATTTCAGCAAATCCTGAAATATCACTTAACAAACAAGTCGATTTTACAACATCCTTAAATGAATAACCAGCTTGTTCAAGAATATAGCCAATATTTTTCATTACTTGCTCGGTTTGTTCCTTTACACCACCTTCAACAAATTTTCCAGTTGTAACATCAACAGGAAGCTGTCCTGAGATGTACAAAGTTCCATTTGCTTCTACTGCCTGGCTATAGGGTCCAATAGCCTTAGGTGCTTTTTCTGAGTTAATACACTTTTTCATTTCAGTTAATAATTAGTATTCGTAAAATTTGATTTATTTTGCGTCACCAAAGTTAAAATAAAAAAGCTTTAATGAGAATAGCAATTATAGATAATTACGACTCTTTCACCTACAATTTGGTGCACATTGTTGAACAATTTTGCGATGAAGTCATCACCATGCGAAATGATAAGCTTGATTGGCAACAAATTGAGCATAGTGATAAGATTATCTTTTCTCCAGGTCCTGGTCTACCTTCCGAAGTAAAAGTTATGGCTGAAATAATAGAACGCTATTCGAAAGAAAAAGCAATCCTGGGAGTTTGCCTTGGCATGCAATTCATTGCAGAATACTATGGAGGCAGTCTTCTAAATCTGAAAGAAATTATTCATGGAATTCCCAAAGAAACAATTGTGACAGATAAAAATGAAATTCTATTCTCTGAGGTTCCCAATAGCTTTAAATCTGGAAGGTATCATTCATGGGCAGTTTCCAGAAATAACTTCCCTAAGTGTCTTAAGATAACCGCTACAGATGAAAGTAATTGCATTATGGCCATTAGACACAAAGAATTGAATTTGTGCGGAGTCCAATTCCATCCGGAATCCATTATGACCGAAAACGGAAAAAAAATAATACAAAACTGGATTCTATCTTAATTGATAAGCATAAAAAAAAGACGCAAATAATTGCGCCTTGTATATCTTAATTGAAACCTAACATGTTAGGTACTTATATTTAAAACTGAACATCCTGCCAAGATTGTTTCTTCTCATATTTTAAATCCTGAAGAATACTAGAATCTACATTAATCATGAAATTATATGACTGATAGGTTCCGAATGGAATTGCATTGAACGACATTTTCCAGCAGTGCAAGTTTCTATTAATTGTAAATTGAGTAGATGTAACCTCTTTATCTGTAAAATCATAACCAGTAGAAAAACTAACTGCCCACTTAGGAGTTAAGGTAATCTGACCTGTTAAGCCCAAGTTCTGGGTAATATTTTTACGATTCGATGGCTTCGAATAAGTCCATCCGTAATCTACTGAAAACGACCAAGGAATATCAAAATCAACATATCTTGGATCTCTCCACACTTCAGCTTGCTTATCATCACCTTCTCCACCTTTCGTATTCGGATTTAAATCTTTTGCAGATAAACTAAATCCAACATCAATGGAAGCATTTGTTAATCGAGGTCCAAACTCATCAATCTTTTGGTTGATTTCACCCAATTTATAGGGACTAACAGTTGAATTAAAATTTAAATCCAACTTTTTATTAAAAAGTTTCGTCCTACCTGTCATTCGTATATCAGACCAATTCAACGAATCTGCAAACATATTGTATGAAGTGGAAAATTTCAAACTCTCCAGAATCTTCACTTTTTTCATATCTTCAACGCCAGTGGTATCATTAGCAGTTCGAACCTTTGCCTCAATATTATTGTCCAAACTCAGATTAATACTTCCCGATTCTTGAGCACCGGTCGGAGTTGGATACACTCCTTTTTCAAAAATTGAATACTCAACATCTTCCTTCTTATTTTCATCGTAATAAGTTCTGTAATACTTACTGCGTGGAACACCAATTTCAGGCGTATAACTAACACTAATAGTTGGAGTCATAACATGACGAATAGCTGCCACTTTTGACGTTTCCTTAAAGGTGTACATACCATAAATCTTAGGACTTAAGGACAAGGATGCGCTGGTTGAATAATTGTGAGCATATCTAAACCCCTGAATAGTATCTATTTTGACATCACCATCTCCTCCATCAGCATCCGGATCCCAAGATTTTCGGATTGATCTTGAATACAAAACACCTTGATAATTCAAGGTAGGCGATAAGGTTAAATCCTTTGCCAATTTAAAGTTTGTTGTAATTGGTATACTATGCTGATAACCATTCTTCCAGTCCTTTTGCAATGACGAACTCATCAGTTTACTTTCCTTAGTATTAATTGTATTCTCTAATTTAGAAGAATAACTAATCCCTACTTTATCGTACCAACGAAGGTCTGTACTTTTACCTTTTGCTCTAAAAGGATAAATCTGAGTCATACTTAAAGACATACTCGGCAAGGTAAGAGCTATTGTTGTATCTCTACTATTTTGTGAATGCCTTAAACTCGCATTTAAACTAAACGGACTATCAGCCCATTTTTTACTATAGGATATACTCGACTGCTTTTGATTGTTCGTAATCTCATTAATAGATGTAGAGTTGTTTCTGTCGTTATTTGTTGTAGAAACATTAACCGATGCTGTAAATGTACGATACGGATTTGCTTTAGCGTCCTGTGAGTGATTCCATCTAATCGCAAAATCTGTTGTCTCATAATAATCAGATAACCCTTTATCTCCATATTTATTAAGGTGATATTCAGTAGCAAATGTTCCACTATATCTATACCTAGTTTTATATTTAGATTCAACATAGGTACCCCACGATCCATTCGCAAAAATATCACCAGTAATCTTTAAATCCATGTAATCATTAATTGCCCAGTAATATCCACCTCCACGTAAGTTATATCCACGTTGTTGCTCTTCACCATAACTAGGAATTACTAATCCCGATGAGTAAGAAGAACTAAAAGGAAACATTGCAAATGGCAATCCTAAAGGCAATGGTACATCTTCAAGAACCAAATGCAAAGGACCTGAGACAATTTTATCATCCTTTATCATTTTAGCCTTGGTCATTTTAACGTAAAAATGAGGATTCGGGTGATTACAAGTTGTATATTTTCCATTTCGTAAATAGAAAACCTTATCGTTAATTTTTTTTGTAATTTCAGAATGTACAAAACCACCTTCCTGCTCTGTTATCACCTCATTTACCAATCCTTTACCAGTATCAAAATTGTATTTTAGTTCTTTGCAAGTAAATTCTTCCGACCCATCCTTAAATTCTGGAGTGAAAATAAAATTCCCGGTTGTATCCTGTATACCATACGCGAAAGCTTCTTTTTTTTCCAAATCCAACTCAATATAATATGCTTTCAACTCAGTCTCACCGTATTTTACGAACGCATTCTTAGTTAAAAAAACACTTTGCCTAGTCAAGGAAAACACAATAGTATCATCACAATTGTATTCTATCATGGTTTCAAACAATGGTTTTTCTTTGGCTGTTGAATCGCTACTAAGCGAGTCAGAACCGACCATTTTTAAACTATCTGCCTGCAGCAGAGGCTTTTCCTTACTAAGGGTATCAATCACTGAAAAATCAAATTCAGTAATTAATTTTCGGTCGTAACGCTTTATATTATTTTCAACAGCAAATATGTTCAATGGAAGAATTGCTCCAACGAAAAAAATAAAAACCTTTTGTAGTAATTTCAAATGCAATTTTTATCTGTTATTTTTGTAAAAGATATGATATAACTGAATACGGCACATATATTGCAATTCAGTCTTAAGTCGCCAAAAATACAAATAAAAGTACTATATTCCCTAATCGAAACGAACTTCAAAACATTTTTTAAGTTCTTTTATGAAGATTTTTCTAATGAACATTATTCCAAATAAAATTTTACGATCGCTAATCAATAGAACATCAACAGGTTTCTGTCTAATTCTATTTTTTTTATTATCAGGAGCACATTCTATTGCTCAAGAAAATTCATACACATTAAAAACAGTAGTTATAGATGCTGGACATGGAGGTAAAGATCCTGGTGCGCTTGGAAAAGTTAGTCGTGAAAAAGATATTGTTTTAAATATATCTCTAAAACTGGGAGGGTATATTAAAAAATATTTCCCAAATGTTAAGGTAATATACACTCGAAAGACAGATGTATTTATTCCTTTAAATAGGCGATCTGAAATTGCAAATCAGAATAAAGCCGATTTATTTATATCCATTCATGCTAATGCAAATAACAATTCTCGAATAAGAGGTACGGAAACATATACTTTAGGACTTCATAAAACGAAAGAAAATTTAGAGGTTGCGATGAAGGAGAATGCTGTAATTGAATATGAGGAAGATTACAGTACAAAATATGAAGGGTTTGATCCAAAAAATCCTGCATCCTATATCATCTTTAATATGATGCAAGGTGTTAATCGTGATAAGAGCATTAGTTTGGCAGAATTAACCGAACACCAATTTAAAACCAGAGTCGGGAGACATTCCAGAGGGGTAAGAGAAGCAGGTTTCTGGGTACTAAAGCAAGTGAGCATGCCTTCTATATTGGTTGAGGTTGGTTTTGTTTCTAATCCTACTGAAGAAAAATATCTCAAAACTAAAAAAGGTCAGGATTATCTTGCCAGTGCTATTTTTAGAGCTTTTAGAGAGTACAAAAACAAAATTGAAAAATCTTCGGTGATGTTAGCTGTTGAAGATAGTGTTGAAGTCCAAAATGACGAATCAAATTTGGCAATTTCAACAGAATCAAAAGAAGTAACAAAGAAAGGGCAAATTTTGGAGTATTGTGTACAATTAAAATCATCAACAAAAAAAATTCCTGTTACATCCAGAGTATTTAAAAATATAGATGGAATAAAAGAAAGAAAAATTGATGGTATATATAAATACACCGTAGGATCGACTAAAGATTTTAATACGATTGTAAAATTACAACAACAAGTAAGAAAGAAAATTAAAGATTGCTTTGTTGTGGCATTTTATAATGGGAAAAGAATTTCTCTATCAAAAGCCAAGGAACTTCAAAAAACATGAGTAGTTTTACATTAAAGAATCAAATCAATTTAATCGAAACATAATTATCATTCTCATGAAATTCTCTAAAGATGCCATTATAGGTTTAGTTGTTGTTGGCGCCATTGTTGTTTTGATATGGGGGATCAATTTTCTTAAAGGCTTTAACATGCTTTCATCGGAACAAACTTATTGTGCCCAATATGAAAGTGTAGGTGGATTAAAAAATTCAAGTCCGGTTACCCTACGAGGATTAAAAATAGGACAGATTAAAACCATTAAATTTAGCGATGCAGCAGCTTCGAGTTTAATTGTAGAATTTAATATTTCAGATGAGTTTAAACTTCCTGCAAATACAGTAGCGAGAATTATAAGTTCTGATATCATGGGATCAAAAGAGATTAAATTGATTATTGGTGATTCCAAAATAACTCTTCAACCCGGCGATACTCTACGTGGAAGCATTGAAGGAGATCTTAAAGAGCAAGTTAGTATGCAAATGCTACCTTTGAAAAAAAAGGCAGAAAACCTGATGTCTAGCTTAGATTCGGTTCTTTCAGTAATTCAATATGTATTTAATAAGGATTCAAGGGAAAATTTAACACGAAGTTTTAGTAGTATAGAACAAACATTTAAAAAGCTAGAGAATACATCAGGAACATTAGATACAATTGTTACAAGTCAAAAATCTCATATGGAAAACATTATTTCCAATGTTGACTCTATAACTAACAACCTAAGACAAAACAATGAGAATATCACTACCATTCTCACCAATTTTTCTTCAATCAGTGATTCGCTGTCGGCTGCAGATATCGCTCAAACTATAAATCACGCTAAACTTACCTTAAAACAAAGTAGTGAAATCTTAGACAAAATAAACTCTGGTGAAGGATCAATGGGTATGCTAGTTAATAATGATACCTTATATATGAACATGGAAGCTGCGTCAAACAGTTTAACCAATTTGCTAATAGATTTAAAAAATAATCCAAAAAAGTACATGCACTTTTCATTATTCGATACTGGTAAAACCGTTTATATGGATTCGAATAAAACCAAAAAGAAAAAAGATCTTGAGAAAAATACTGAGTACCGTGTACAAATAATGGCTTCTAATAAACAAATACCTCTAGACTCTCCCTCTTTTAAGGGGTTCAAGAATATTAATGAGCTTTATTATAATGGTAGATATAAATACACCATTGGCAACACGAAAAATTATAAAGAGATTATAAGAAAACTTAAAAGAATTAAGACTGATTTTCCGGATGCCTTTATTATTAAAATAACTCCTGAGGAATAATAAAAACTTAACAGATTTAATTATAGTAAAATAAAAAACAGTTAAGCCCCTGAGTTTATTGACCTAAGAGTTACAACTAGCAAATTCTTAACCGTCCCTGTTTTATGTTTTATATTTGTTTAATTCTAAACAAGATTTTAAGACAAAAAAGTATGAATAGTGAAATGACTAACAACCAGAAACTTAAACTATTATTTATATTAAATATCTGATTTTCAGAACCTTAAAATTTTTCTTTTTTTTTTCATTTTTGTATCCCTTAATAATAGTAGGATAAGAAATGTTTTCAGAAAGTCAAGAGCTAAATAATTTTTTTTTCTTTTTTTTTTTCACAATCTTGCATAAGCAAATTTAGACACACCCTAATTTTTTAAAACGCTGAAATAGAAATGAATAATAATCACTTCCAGGTTTGGAATAATTGCTTGGCTGTAATAAAAGACAATGTGCCTCCAATAAGCTTCAAAACATGGTTCGAGCCCATCGCACCTTTGAACTTGGAGAATCAGATCTTGACATTACAAGTTCCAAGTCACTTTTTTTATGAGTATCTGGAGGAGCAATACATTGATATCCTGAGAAAAACGCTACGAAAAGAAATTGGAAATGGCGCTAAATTGGAGTACAATGTAGTGATGGAGAACAATCACATTGAAAATTCAAAGCCTGTTTCGGTTGTTGTTCCTGGGAATAACGGAACAAATACAAAAAATCGTCCGGTTCACATGTCTTCTGATAAAGAGGAACAGACCATTCGAAATCCTTTTGTAATTCCTGGAATCAAAAAATTACATATCGATTCTCAGCTAAATCCGGATTATTCATTCAATAATTTTATTGAAGGGGAATGTAACCGATTAGCTAGATCAGCGGGTGTCGCTGTTGCTGAAAATCCAGGTGGTACTGCCTTTAACCCTCTTGTATTATATGGAGATTCAGGTTTAGGGAAAACTCACCTTGCTCAGGCAATTGGTTTAAAAACTAAAGAATTGTATCAGGAAAAAACAGTACTTTATGTAAGTGCTAATAAATTCCAAACTCAGTTTACCGAGGCAATTCGTAATAATAACAAAAATGATTTTCTTCACTTCTATCAAATGATTGATGTCCTAATTATTGATGACATTCAAGAACTTGCAGGTAAAGAGAAAACTCAAAATACATTCTTCCATATCTTTAATCATTTGCACCAATCGGGTAAGCAGTTAATTCTTACTTCGGATAAAGCGCCTATTGAATTGAAGGGAATGGAAAACCGATTGTTATCACGATTTAAGTGGGGACTTTCTGCAGATCTTCAAAATCCAGATTACGAAACAAGAGTTCGTATTTTACAGCAAAAAGCATACAAGGATGGAATTGTTTTAGACAATGAAGTAATTGAATATATTGCCAGTAATGTTACCAATAATGTTAGAGAGCTTGAAGGAGCACTAATTTCATTATTAGCACAATCAACACTTAATAAAAAAGAGTTAAATCTTGAATTGGCAATGTCAATTATCGATAAGTTGGTGAAAAACACTAAACGCGAACTTTCTATCGATTACATACAGAAAGTGGTTTGCGATCATTTCTCATTACCAATAGATGTATTACAAGCCAAAACAAGAAAAAGAGAAATTGTACAAGCACGTCAAATTGCTATGTATTTCTCTAAAACTTTGACAAAAGCTTCACTCGCATCCATCGGATCTCAAATTGGGAACAAAGATCACGCTACTGTATTGCACGCATGCAAAACTGTAAACAACTTAATAGATACAGATCGAGGATTTAAGACTCAAATTGATGAAATTGACAAAAAATTAAAAATGTAGTTCTATTTCTAACTACTATATTGCTACCCTGAGAAGCAGATTCGTCCAGAATCTGCTTTTCTTTTTGGTATCGATTAAAATTCAACTATTTTGGGCAAAATTTACAACTATGCTAAATCTACTCTTTGCTATACTATCATCAGCCGGAATTTTTATTTGTTTTAAATATTTAGAAAAGTTTAAAGTAGATATTTTACTGGCAATTATAGTAAACTATATAACTGCCGCATTCTGCGGTTACTTTTTATCCAATTCAGATTTTCACATTCAAAGTATCATCGACAAACCATGGTTTACTCCTTCGATAATAATTGGTATTCTCTTTATTGTTGTATTCTTTATTATTGGTAAATCCACTCAAAAAGCGGGTTTATCGGTAACCACGTTGGCCAGTAAAATGTCATTTGTATTGCCTATGATTTTTTCCATAGCCTACTATAATGAGCAACTGAATGTCCAAAAAACTATTGGATTTTTTCTTGCAATAAGTGCAGTATTATTAAGCATATATAAGGAGAAACACGATACATTAAATCGCAAATATATTTGGCTCCCTATCCTACTTTTCTTCGGTGCCGGAACTGTAGATTCTCTGGTTAAATTTGCACAGGAAGAATTTCTTAGCTCAGGTGGGAAAGAAGAATTTTCGACTCTACTATTTGCAATTGCAGCCATTGCTGGTTTCATCGCATTACTTATCAAGAAAGAAAATCTTTTAAAACTATTTCAAGCCAAAATACTAATTGGAGGGTGCATTTTAGGGCTGGTTAATTATGGTTCACTATACTTTCTTATTGCTTCATTAAACGAATCGAGATTCGATAGCTCCGTTGTATTTAGCATTATAAATATAGGAATTGTAGCACTATCAGTAGTAATAGGCATTGGAATTTTTAAAGAAAAACTGAACAAAATTAATGTATTGGGCATTGTACTGGCATTTATTGCTATTTTTATCCTTACAAATTAAACAACAAGATTACCCGATTGATGAGTGACGATACATACAAAACCATAGCCGAAAAATCGGAAGGAATTTACAAAGAGAAGGGAAGTAAATTTATTGCCTATGCCTACCCTGTAAGTTCCGAAGAGGAGATAAAAGAGCACATTGCAAAGCTAAAAAAAGAGTATTACGATGCTCGTCATCACTGCTATGCCTATATGCTTGGAGCAGATAAAAAAAACTTTAGAGCCAACGATGATGGTGAACCTTCATCAACTGCGGGAAAACCAATTTTGGGACAAATTCTATCGAACGATCTTACCAATATTCTTATTATTGTAATTCGTTATTTTGGTGGTACAAAATTAGGCGTAAGTGGATTGATCCATGCCTACAAGACAGCTGCTGCCGAGACCATCGAAAATGCAGAAATTTTAGATAAAACTGTAAATGATATTTACGAGATTCACTTCGATTATTTGGTGATGAATGATATTATGAAAATTATTAAGGATGATCAACCAGAACAATTGGGACAAGATTTTAACCTAACCTGTAAAATCACTTTAAGCATTCGTCAAAGCGAAGTGGATCGAATTATCGAAAAATTTAAAAAAATTACTAGTGTAAAAGCAGAGTACATTCACACAATATAACTATTTCACAATCTACGTTATAGATATCATCAGTGAAATTAATGCAAAGCCAATATTGTAAGATTGTTAATAATTAATCTAATTCCAATTTGATTTCTAGGAAAATTTATGCCTATATTTGTGATCTAGAATGGAGACACTATTAATTCAATCTAGAGCCGCACAATTTTACAATAGAAGTAAAAACCTTTACTTCTTAGCTCACATTTTCCATTATTTATTTCGAAGTAAACATGAATTAAAGGACAATTGCCGATTTCGTCATTTTGGTGATTTACCTCAAAAATATTTTTCAAAAAAACCAACATTACCATCTATTTCGGTAATTGTTGGTTTTTTTTTTGTGCCAAGATTCAAACAATCATTTTATATACACTTTTAATTTTTAATCAATGGATAACAAAAGTTTAGTATCGATCGACGACTACACAAAGGAAGAAATCCTGGAAGTTTTAGCCAGAGCTGCCGAATTCGAAAAAAATCCGAACTGCAATCTTTTGGAAGGGAAAGTTGTAGCTTCTTTGTTTTTCGAACCATCTACACGTACCCGATTGAGCTTTGAAACTGCCATTAGCCGCATGGGAGGTAAAATCGTTGGATTTACCGATTCCTCATCATCGAGTGTTACCAAAGGTGAAACCTTGAAAGATACCACTAAAATGGTAAGCAACTATTGCGATTTAGTTGTAATGCGCCATCCAATTGAAGGTTCAGCACGCTATGCTTCCGAAGTATCCGAAGTTCCGGTTATCAACGCAGGTGATGGAGCCAACCAGCACCCTACTCAAACCATGCTCGATTTGTATTCTATTTACAAAACGCAGGGCACACTTGAAAACCTAAACATTTTTATGGTTGGTGATTTGAAATATGGTAGAACCGTTCACTCTCTACTAATGGCTATGTCACATTTTAACCCAACCTTCCATTTTATTGCTCCTAAAGAACTTGAAATTCCGTTGGCTTACAAGATTTTTATGGACAAGAACAACATCAAATACCAAGAGCATACCGAATTTGATGATATCATTAACGATGCAGATATTTTATACATGACTCGTGTTCAGCGCGAACGTTTTGCAGATCCGTTGGAGTATGAGAAAGTAAAAAATGTATACATTCTTAAAAATGATATGCTTGAGAATACCAAAGACAACCTGAGAATTCTTCATCCACTGCCAAGAGTAAACGAAATTGCTGTTGACGTAGATAGCAATCCTAAGGCCTACTATTTTGAACAAGCTTTAAACGGCGTGTATGCACGTCAGGCGATTATTGCCAAAGCTCTTGATCTTTAAACCCATTTCTCACGCTAAAAAGAACATCAAAATATGAATGCAAAAAAAGAATTACAAGTAAGTGCGATCGAAAACGGAACTGTAATTGACCACATTCCTGCAGAATATTTATTTCAGGTAATCAACATCTTAGGCTTAGACAAATGTCCTAACTCAGTAACTTTTGGAAACAATCTGGAAAGTAAAATTTTAGGTAAAAAAGCTATTATTAAAATTGCAGAGAAATTTTTCGAAGATGAAGAGATCAATAAAATATCTTTAATTGCTCCTCATGCAAAACTAAATATCATTAAAAATTACCAGGTAGTTGAGAAGAAAATTGTAGAATCTCCTCAGAAGGTAGTTGGAATTGCAAAGTGTATGAATCCAAAATGTATTACAAATGTAGAGGCAGTGACTACTCGCTTTAAGGTGATTGAAGACTCTCCTATTACATTGAAATGCCACTATTGTGAAAAAATTACGGATCACAAACACATTGAAATCATTTAATTGTTTTGTGATTTTCTTGTTAGTGAAAGAAGTCCTTAGGGACTTCTTTTTTTTTACCTTTGCAGCGAATATAAAATCAGCACAATCTCATCATTACATATGAATTCAAAAGTTGAACAATTAAGAGCTACAATTTCGGAGGCGATAGAACTAGGGCAGAATGGAAAAATAAGAGCTGGAAAAGAAGCACTTCGATTCATTTACAAAGAGATAAAAGAAGATCCTTTTGTACTATGGAATGATGCATTTGTTTCTCAATTGGGTAAATCCATTATCATGATGATTCATTGGGATCTGATTGATGAAGAAGAGGAAAATATTGGCTTGGCTCACCTTGCCTATTTGTATATTAGTAAAGCTATTGAGGCAGAAGAAAAACGAAGCCCTGAAGTGGATACTTGTGAGCTATTTCGATTGAGAAAAGACCGAATTATTGTGATGAAAAGTTTCGATGATTTTTTTGTTGATAGCCTGCAAGATTTCTATTTTTCGGATAATAAAGCTGGAGATTTAGACACCCACAACGAGCAACGCAAAATAGTATTGGCAAGACTTCCATTCATGCAGTTTTCTGATATCTATCATATAGAACAAGACTATCCAAATCTTCGCGATGATGAATTCCTACTTGATCTGGCAAACTATATTGAACACGAGCAAGAATTCACCAACGAGCATTTAAAAGAAGCGTTTTTACTTCACCAGATTCTCTTTAAAAGCACTTTTGAAAAGTTAAAAAAAGAAGAATTGATTTACTAGCTAAATACAATTCCAGATATAAAATTGATATGATAGAGGCGTAAAATATTACGTCTCTATTTTTTTGCACCCAACATTACAATAAAAAAAGACTTTTTTATCTGCAAAACATATTTTTCCTACCAACTTGAAATTATTATTTCTATCTTAATGCTTGATTTCACGGGAAGTTCGAAAACCGACTGAATTTCGCCCCAAATGACATTGTTTTAATCTACTTAATAATGTCTGAATATCAGTCAAAAAACAATAAACACAAACATTTTTATGAGTATAGAAAAATACGACCTTGTTGTTATAGGAAGTGGTCCTGCCGGTTTCGCAGCAGCAATGCGTGCTATTGATTTTAAAAAATCGGTATGTATGATTGAAGCAAGCCATTTAGGTGGTGCAGGAATTATGAATGGTGCACTTACTTCCAAAGCAATGTGGGAGCTTTCAAGAGATTTTTCCATTGCTTCATCGGTGATGAGAGGATATCGGGCTTCCGGATTAAATGTGGATTACAAACAGGTTCAGAAAACCATTATTCAGGCAGCAAAGCAAAAGCAATTGCAAATGCTATCGCAAATTGAAACTTATGCCGAACCAAGTGAAGAATTTGGGAACATCACCCTAAAACACGGATGGGGAAAATTCATAGATTCACATACCGTTGAAATTACCTCGGAGAATAAAACAGAAAGAGTTCATGGCGATAATTTTATAATTGCAACGGGTTCCAGACCAAGACCAATGCCTGATGTAGAAATCGATCAGGAAAGAATTATTGATTCTGAAGGTGTAATGAACCTGAAGGAATTTCCAGAACGAATGATCATACTTGGATCGGGTATTATTGGTTGTGAATTCGCCACAATTTTCTCAAATTACAGCCAAACTGAAGTTCATTTATTAGACAGACAGCACAAAGTAATTCCTTACGAAGATGATGATTTAAGTGGTTTTGTGTCCAAAAATCTCGAGAACAATGGCGTTAACATTCATCATACTGCCAACCTACGATGCATTCGTAAAAAACCCGATTTTCTGGAAGTTGTTTTGGATTATCAGGATGGACATTCGAAGGTATTGGAAGTTGATGTAGCCTTGGTTGCCATTGGAAGAATCCCGAATCTGGATAATCTTGGTTTGGAGAATGTTGGAATTGAAACCACTGAACGAGGTTACCTAAATATAAATGAAGTTTGTGCCACCGATGACTTTAAATCCTGTAATATTTTTGCTGCCGGAGATGTATCGGGTCATGCTCAACTTTATTCTGTTGGAGAATTACAAGGTAGATATATCGTAGAGGCGCTTTATGGCAATTTAGAGTATCCATTGGACTATTCGAACATGTCAACTTTAATGTTCTTTAAACCTGAAGTAGCAGCCGTAGGATTGAACGAAAAAGCCTGTAAAAAAAGAGGTATTCCATACAAAGTTGCCACCTACTCCAACTCCCTTGTTAACCGCGCAGTAGCTATGAGAGCCGTAGATGGTTTCATTAAAATTATAGTAAGTGACGATGGCAATGATAGAATCTTGGGAATGCGTGCAGCGGGTCCACAGGCTTCAACTCTGATCACCTCAATTGCATATCAAATTACACAAAAGGGAACCTTAAAAGACATTCGACAAAACATTCATCCGCACCCTAGTATTAGTGAAGGTATTCAGGAGTGCTTGCGTGTTTTCGAAGAAAAATCGATATACAAACCAAAAGCATTTCCCGACCTGATAAAACTAAAAAGCTGGAAACCGGAAAGTAATTAATACAAAAAAAAGACGTGACTTCTAAAGTTCACGTCTTTTTAAAATTAACAGGTATTACAATTTAATTATCAATTTTATTGTTATTTCTATATCCACTATTGTCTTTATACCAATCCGAATAGGAAGAACCTCCACTTTCAGCCCATGAAGTAAAATGATTGTATCCTTCCAGAATTTCAACCTTCTCTTTTGTGTATTTAAACTCATGAACAATGGCAATTGCCCAAGGCAAACCTTTACTCGTTCTGTAATCCCCATCAGGATCAACATTAGTAGGCGTTGCTTCAAAATCATTTTGCCCCAATGAAGTCATTGCTTGATTTGGCAAATGAATTTCATGGTCACGATTTCCATTTACAATAAGGAATGGATTAAAAGGACTACTTCCTATTTTATCCAATTCTAACGGGTTTGTAAATCGAATCATCACCGTAATCTCGTTGTAATTAGGATCTGCCTCTGCCGTCTCGTTTCTATAATTCTGAGATTGATCAAATACAATCACAACTGGCTTTTCTTGGTTTGCTTCCAAACCTGTTACCTGATCAATTTTCACATAAGAGGAACGAATATCTGTACCTGTTACACTCTCGATTTGAGAAGGTAGCAAGTCGTCAAACTGAATTCCAAAACCATTGTTAAAAGAGGCACCGATAACATGTTTCACCCAAAATTTAGCTTCCATCTGTACCGCCTTATTATCAATATTTAACATCATAGTGTATCGATAATTTACTACCAAGTCATTGAAATCGTAATCTCCTTTATAGGGCCACATGTCTTCAAAAGCAAGACTTCCCCATCCATATTTTGTAGGAGTTACAGTATTCAAACAAATTTCGGGATCATTAGGATATTCATCAATGTCATCAGGACAACCATCATTATCCGAATCACCAACATTCTCATATACAATAGGTGTTTTGGTTAGATCGTTTATGCCTAATTCGTTATCCGGATTACGTGTTTCGTATCCTCCTGTTTGGGTATCCATAACATACAAACTCGACGGGGTAAAATTATCTGCCACCCAAATATCAGGTGTTGTTTTCGAATCAATACATAAGGAAGTTGGAGTATAAGGTAAATTATCAGCACTCTTTCGAACTGCATTTACTTCGTCCGATCCTTCATTAAAGGTAAGTTCATACAAGCCACCAAAGGTGGACATGTACCAGCTTCCATCACTCCCTTTTGCAATGTCACCGCCACTAGTGTTGTTCAATCCATCATCAATCGTAAAACTTTCCAACACACTTCCATCAGCTGGATTTAATTTATAGATGTAATTTTTATTCGAAAAATATAGAAAGCCTTCGTCATTCGCGTACTCCAAACGAGGTCCTCCAAAGCCAAGGTTATCATTAATAATTGTAGGTTCCGATACGGCATAATCGTTTTCCACATCTACATCGTAACGATACAATTTGTACGGTTTGCCACGACCGATTGTATAAAATTGGTGGTTCTGATAATCCATAGCCACTGTCCATGTTCCTTCAGCTAAATTTGGTTTCTGCACGACAGTCATATCCTCAGGATTAACCGTAAAAAGCTCAGCACTGCCATTTACACACCATAAAACATCTTTGGCTAGTCCTGAATTTTTAACAGAGGATTGATTGATTACTTTTGTTTTTAAGGCATTGCCATTAAAACTCAAGCTAGTTGGTCTATTTTCTGTAAGATCATCGGTGTATGCGCATACAAATGCGTTATTAAAACGCTTTTGCAAGAGCAAACATTTTACATTTGTTGGTACCGAAAGGTTCAGCTTTGCCTTACCCGAAGTGATACGAACTTTTGCAAGAGCGTGTGCGTTAAGATTATTCGCAAAATAAGCGTTATCAGTTATGCTATTGCCTTCATCATCTATATAAGTGACTTCTTTTGATGTATTCTCATCCTCGTAAGCATAAATGTAATAATAGGCTCCTTCATCAGGATCATTAATTTCCAAAATTACATTTCCTGTTGTTTCAAAAGTAAAACCAGCTGGAACATCCAAATTTAAAAATTGCGATTCGTCTGCTCCTGGATCGGGATCATCTTCAATTTTAGATGAATTTGAACAGGAAATGCCAATCAGAAATAAAGACAAAAATAACAATGGATTGAAAATCTTACTCATAGTAGGTTTATTTTTAATTTATAGTCGATTTGTGGTGTAAAGTATCTCTTACGTAAATAAGTAACAATTGTTTAAACAAAATGTTCAATTATGAAAGAAATTAACTAGCAGTAGTTGAGAATTGATCTTCTATTCACTTTTTCGTAACTTATGTGAACGCAATTCCATAAACCAAGATTCTATGAACTCAACAGAAATGATAAACATTATTACCAAAGGCAACTGGCGTAATATTGAAACACAAGAAATCTGCTCCTTCTCCTGGTCAGATTCCAATCAATCCATTAACATTCATTTTAAATCGGGCAATAAAGCTGGACGTGGCGATTCTCATAAATTTGTGAAACTGTATAACAGCAAAAAAGATATGGAAGATTGTACCGTTCTTCGATTTCAGAGTAACCTTTTTACCAGTGAATTTAGATTGTGTTCCGAGAATGGTCCTATGGCGGTTGCTTCTGCCGTATTTGGCAAAATGGATTTAGAGAGAGTCGAAGAACTCTAGGTAAAGGCTGCAAATTTAAAACCTGCAGTAGTAAATTGCGAAAAAAAGCCACAAGCACGGAACTTGTGGCGATTGAACTTCTTCTAATTATTTTTGAGTAAACTCGAGTACTGTTGCATTCTCATCTTTCAGGATGTCTTGCTCTTTTCGATTCAATTCCAACTCGTTTACTATTTTTTCTTTTGTAGGGAAATAGGTAGCAAACAGCACCATTATCATACCAGCAAATCCTATTAATAGGTAGCTTCCTGTTATTAAAAAGGTAACAATAGCAAAAAATGCAGGTCCTTCCATAATTGCAAACTTCACAATTTGGGTAGCTCTATACGAATCCAGTTTCGAGCTTAAGTCTTTTTCTTTTCTATCTTTCTCTAGCCTTTTGGGAATCAAAATATAATTAGCTACAAAACTTCCAAGAAAAAAAAGTGGCACCATTACCAAAAAGATATTCTCCATTTCAGCATCCTTCTGCCCTATTCCATTCGTTTGATTCAAAAATAAGGTCATTGCAGCAAATAATACTGCTCCTAACAGCAAAGCAGCGTGCACAATATTTAATGCTTTTAAGTACTGTTTAAAGTTTTGTTTGATTACGTTCATAAATTTAAGTTTAGATCTTTACTATAATTAAGGGCTGAAATTAGCATAATCGAATCATTCAACAAAATATTATATTCATAAAAAAACCCAGGCTTTAGGCTGGGTTCTACTACTACATTTCTTTCTAGATTATTTGCTCTCGCTATGTTTTTTACACAAATCAATCATTTTCTCTTGCATTCTTTCATTATCAGGATCTGAGACCAAAAGAAGCTCCAATTTATCTTTTGCTTTCAGAAATTCTCCCATGCTCTCCATCGACAAAACTGATCGGTATTTTAATCTGTTATCATTGGTCAATTCACCAAATTGATCCGCATAAACATAGGCTTTTTGATGCAGACTATCTGCTGTTAACTGTTCCCACACGCGATTCATTTGCTCGTTATCGGTATGATATTTTAGTGAATCGCTACCTTTTACAATTCTATTAAAGGTATTCACTGCATCCTCAAGGCTTTTATCTTTTAAATCAGTAAATAACAAATCCGAAAGAAACGCCTTTGGCGCATCTACCTGAATTACTTTAAACTGATCGTAAACCAAAGTTGCGTGTGGAGGTATGATATCCCCGGCACCTTTAGCGCCATATGCCAAGGAATCTGGAAGGATACAAACCACTTCGTCGCCTTCACGAAGCAACAAACTCATTTCGGTAAACCCCTTAATCAATCGTGAGTAATCGGCAACAAAAGTGAAAAGTGAATCGGGTAACTCATTGGTGTTCCAAACCACATTATCCTCAACTTTAAGACTCAAGTAAGTCCCCATTTTCGATCCGGTCTCTACCTTTCTGCCCTCGCCCTTTCTCAGGTAGTAATACTGCAAACCACTAGCAGTTTGAATGGTATCGCCCAAAGCGATTTCGGTTTTGGCTTTGTTTTCTGTTTTACAGGATGAAAAACTAAGAGCAGCTACCGCTGCAAGTAAATAGATAAATTTCATGGATTCGTTTGTTGGTTTAATTTCAAAAATCTGAAAATACAATACTTATTTCTCCCAGCAAAAAAAAAATAAAAGTTTACCTATTTAACTTCTCAGAACTAGACATTATAATTTTCATTTAAGCATAAAAATATACTTTACGATAATATACTTGTAACTGTTTAATTTATCTTTATGACCTCAATTAAAACGTGTACTTACACCCTAAATCATTTAATATTATAATTAAAAATGAAAAAAAGCTTACTGTTCCTATTCATCATCCTCTCACTACATGCTTACTCACAAGACAACAGATACTATCCTACGAGTAAGGGTGAAATTGTAAAACACAAAAACTACACACTATCCTATGCCGAAAAGCACGAACAGGCAGAATGGGTAGCCTACGAGCTTACCGCTGCCGAAACGCGTAAAGTGGTGGAGCGCAGCGATAAATTCAGACCCGACCCATTCGTTCCTTCCGGCTCTGCCACCCTAGAAGATTACAGAGGTTCTGGTTACGACAGAGGTCACCTGGCACCAGCTGCCGATATGGGTTTTACTAGCAGTGCTATGAACGAAAGCTTCTACATGTCGAACATGTCGCCTCAGGTTCCTGGCTTTAACCGCGGCATCTGGAAAAACCTGGAAGGATTGGTTCGTTCTTATGCTAAAAATTACGAAAAGGTATATGTGGTTACTGGTCCGGTTTTAAATGTGATCGCCAACACCATAGGACAACAGGTTAGCATCCCCCAACAATACTATAAAATTATTTTACGTGGCGAGGGAAAGAACGCCAGAATGATTGCTTTTCTGCTAAAGAACGAGAAGCTTAACGAGCCACTGTCTAAATTTGTGGTAAACACCGATTTTATCGAAAAACTAACTGGAATCGATTTCTTTCCTCAGTTACCAGACGACATAGAGGAGAAACTGGAACATACCGTAGATAAAGAGAATTGGTATTTTAAAGGAAGTATCGCTACGAAAGCAAATGTATCCACCAAAACATCAAAAGAGGATGCTATTACAGGCAGGTGTTGCGGTACAACCAAATCGGGCAAGCGCTGTTCAAGGAAAGCTGCATCGGGATCGAAATACTGCTGGCAGCATAAATAAATGAGCTAAGCTGCAGATAACCAAAAGTTGCTAAGCATCTTGAAGATGCTAAGCAACTACTCTTAAAAATATCTTTAAGGATTGTACAAATCAGGATTAAAGAAATCCATTATGGATTTGATCATCTCAATTTTTACGTTAGCTTTTTTATGATCGGGCTGTAAATCAGTAGTGATATGATAGGCGCTTAATGCAGCAGGCAATTCGCCCAATTGGTGGTGCAACTCCCCTATCATAAAGTGAGCATCAATGTGTTTCTCATCGATACCAACAATTTCTTTATATTTCTCTAATGCCGCTCTCGCATCTCCCGCTTTCAAAAGCTGATCGGCTTCTATTAATAAATTTTCGATACTCATTCTTGTTGTGTTGTTTCGAGAGAAATACTTCTCTCCTATTTTGTTGAGCAAATGTAAGTAAAATGGGTGAGTTCCACCTTATGCGACATCAAACTCTTTTATCAATTAAAAAGCATTCAGCAGACAACTATCAGCCAATAGCTTTAAAATTCATATCAATCCTAAAGATTACAGGGATATTTGTAAATTTACGACCTAATATCTATAAAAAATGGCAAAACAACATTGGAGACCCGGAACCATGGTATATCCTATACCTGCAGTAATGGTAAGCTGCGGTTCAACACCCGAAGAATACAATATCATCACCATAGCCTGGACAGGTACCATTTGCAGCGATCCTGCAATGTGTTACATTTCGGTTCGCAAGAATCGTCATTCCTACGATATCATTAAAAATTCAGGTGAATTCGTCATTAACCTTACCACAAAAGATTTGGCTCACGCTACCGATTGGTGCGGTGTAAAATCGGGTAAAGATTTCGACAAGTTTACTGAAATGAATCTTACACCAGCTCCATCAAGAGAGATCTCGGCTCCTATTATCGAGGAATCGCCTTTGAGCATAGAATGTAAGGTGAAGAATATTGTAGAATTGGGCTCACACGACATGTTTATTGCCGAGGTGGTAAATGTACAAGCCGATGAAAAATTCATCAATCCTAAAACAGGTAAGTTTTTGCTGAGTAAATCGCGTCCTTTGGCTTACTCTCATGGTTACTATTTTGAATTGGGCAAATTGGTTGGTCAGTTTGGTCACTCAGTCATGAAAAAGAAAACCAGAGAAGTAAAAGGCAAAAAAGGGAAAGTGAAGAAAGAAAAAAAGTAGAAAGGTAGAAGATATAAAAGTGCATGCATTGCATTTAATACTGCACGCCACCCAATCTATTCTCTGTAACTAATGAATAGAATGAAATTGTAAGACACAAAAAAACCGGCTTTTGTAGCCGGTTTTTCTGTATAAATATTTTAAAACTCTTATCTGATTCTGTCCATAGAGCGAATCATAGCTTCATCTTTACCGATATTTCTTAAAGCTAAATAAGTTAATACCAATGCTACCAAAGGGAATGCATTAATCAAACTGTAATCGGTTATTGCAGATAATGTTTTTGCCTGACTGCTGATACTGTAATAGATCAAGCCCATTGCTCCCAACATGCAAATCATATTGAAAATACACAAACGAATTTGCAGCATTCTTTTCTTAAATAAGAAAATGGTAATCAAACTTAGCAATAGAATTATCGACAATAAAATAACAACCGGGTAAGCCATAAAAATAGCAGGTGCACCCTCGGTAAGTGCAGGAATGCCTCTATACAAAAACTCGTACGACTGCTCTGCCGTACTTAAATTTGCTAAAGGAAAAAAGAACATCATACCAATAAGTACAAAACTTCCTAATAGGTATAAAGATTGAATTCGTTGTATCATGTTTATCTAATTTTTGTACAAATTTAAATTTAAAAACAAAAGCAGCAAACTTTCATTTGCTGCTTTTTTTACCATCATTACTTAATACTAACTAATCACACTTTTAATTTGTCAATGTAGAGTCGTCAATACTTTACATCACATTTTTTGTAAGCTCCTTCAGTAAGTTAAGTCCGAAGAATTTAAGTGGGTCATTAACCACTGTCTTTTAACAACATACTGTTGCTTTATATCTCAATCTGACTGCAAACAAGCGGACAGAATACATTTTTGAATTGTTAGCAAATGCAGCAAACTTTCGTTTGCTGCCATTTACCATCTTTACTTACTACTAACTAATCACACTTTCAAATCACTATTGTAAAGTCCCCTAAACCTTACAACGTTCTCTTTGCTAGCTCCTACGGTGAGTTAAGACCGTAAAATTTAAGTAGGTTATTAACCATTGCTCTTAACGACATAAAGTCGATATCTTATCTCAATCTGACTGCGTTAAGCAGATTGATTATTTTCAGAATTGTTTGTAAATGCAGCAAACTTTCGTTTGCTGCCATTTACCATCATTACTTAATACTAACTAATCACACTTTCAAATCACTATTGTAAAGTCCCCTAAACCTTACAACGCTTCCTTTGGTAGCTTTTACGGTAAGTTAAGACCGTAAAATTTAAGTAGGTAATTAACCATTGCTTTTAACGACATAAAGTCGATATCTTATCTCAATCTGACTGCGTTAAGCAGATTGATTATTTTCAGAATTGTTTGTAAATGCAGCAAACTTCCGTTTGCTGCCATTTACCATCATTACTTAATACTAACTAATCACACTTTCAAATCTCTATTGCAAAGTCCCCTAAACCTTACAACGCTTTCTTGGGTAGCTTTTACGGTAAGTTAAGACCGTAAAATTTAAGTAGGTAATTAACCATTACGTTTTAACGACATGTAGTCGATATAATATATCAGTTTGACAGAAACACTATTTAGTTGTGTCGCATCAAAAGTATTTTTCAAGTTATTTACAAAACGATGAGCAACTTTATCATCATCACTAAAAATGGAATTTTTCCAAACTACAGCCAATTCACTACCTGGTGCAAACCTCCATGAGTACACCATATCTATATTGAAACTGTTAAAGTTTATATCGTTGTTCTCATTGTAATCAGAATTTTGGACTCTTCCGTTTTTTTGTAGAGTATAAAAATTTTCATACTCCGCTTTAGCCCAATAATGTCTTGCTCTAAAGGTTAAAGAACTCTTGTTATTGAAAATATAATTGGCACTCAATCTGTTCTCCACATATGAGGTATTTCTTTCCCCAATATATACTGTTGTCAGTCCGTCAGTTTCTTCATCATCGGCGTAACCCAACTCATTCATATTTCTATCCCAGGACAATTCGTACTCCATCATAAATTTGTCGCTAAAGCGATATCGTGGTTCAATTTCGAAACGAAAAGTTTTTAAATTGTCTGTAGAAAAGCGTTTCCCATAATTGGCATCAATGTCAATTGCAAAAGCCTTACGATAATCCGAAGAAAGCCAAATGCCAGCAAAAGCTGAAGCTCCTTTTCTAAGCTTATAACCATCAACACGAGGTTCGTTATAATCGTAATGATGCAAAGGTCTTACATTACCATAAATTCCAACTGCCGTATGATTTATAAACTTTACTCTTGCATTGTAATAGATACTAAAACGTGAATATCTACTTGGCGAATATCTTGCCTCGTGATTGAAACTCAATCTAAAATGTCGCACAAGAGTGGATCCTTTAGGCTTATAGCCATCATAGGCAAGTCGTAAGATATTATTAATCTGGTTGTTTCTAAATAAAATACCCATATCGTTTGGATTGTATTTATCCGAAATCATTCTGTGATAATACTCCCAGGTAAATGCACCATTAATTTTACCATACTCCAACTGATGATAGTGACCTATCTGATCCGACTCTCCTTTTTCAAATCGTTGGGACAATATGGCTTTTCCTTCTAACTTATGAGTTCGCTCTGAATTTTTGAAAATAAATTCACTACCTGTAACATTTGCGATATAATCTGTTTCGGGCACGTACAAATTGGTATTAAACAAACTCACGTAGGATTCATTTTTTAAGCTCTGATCCAGGACCAACATGTTGTAATTGGTAAACGGCTGAGTCTTAATTTTTCGTGACTTACCCGAAATAGTATCCTTTACCGTAGCATAAGTATTCTTAGTCATGGCATTTAATACTCCAATTCCCAAACCTTTTGTATTTCTTCCCGATACTTTAGTTGCGTTTATAATTTTCGATTCAATTGGATTCTCTGTTATTTCTTCATCATCCTTAAGCAAATCCTCTACATCGTACATGTTAGTCGGGCGCCCACCAATTCTTCTTGAATAAAACACTCCTCCTCTGTCGAACAACTCTGTCGCCTCGGTAAAAAACTGTCTTTTTTCATCAAACTTGGTTTCGTAAGGCGATAAATTTAAAATCTCATCATCCGATTGCACCTGTCCAAAATCAGGTATCAACATCATATCCAAAGTATAACTTTCGTTGATTCCATACTTTAAATCCATACCTCCACGATAATTGGTTTCCCAGGATGAATGATCGGATGACTTATCGAAGTAGGTCGAAAAATACGGTGTGAAAGATAAACGCACAGGAGGATTTACATTCTCAATTCCCTTAAGTACACCAGATTGATTTACCCAACCATCTTCTTCTTTATCGATAAAATTCCAAGATGTTTTTTCCCTTACCCTTTGAATGTTACGAATCACATTCAATCCCCAAATTTGCACGTCATTTGTAGGAAATCGCAATGCAGAATATGGAATCTCCAATTCGGCACTCCAGCCGGCACCATTAATTTCCGTGCCACTTTTCCAGACAGCATCCCAACTTGAATCCTCATTACTGTTTACCACTTTCGCATCCCATTGCACTCCTGCAGGAGTTACAATAAATTCAAAGGCATCCAATCCATTATTAAAGGGATCAATTAGTATAGATAAAAAATCAGAATTATTGATACGATCTCTTTTACTGAACTCCTTAAATATGCCTTTTGGGTCAGGATCGTGCATCATAACACCAATTATTAAAGCATTGTCGGTATATATAAATTTCGCTTCTGTTTTGTAATTACTCGGACTTCCATTATTTGGTTCATGCTGTATAAAATCAGTAGCAATGGGTACATTATTCCATACAGCATCATCAAGCTTTCCATCGATAACCGGTTTATTGGTAACGCGAATAGCTTTTATCTCTTTCTTCACAGTATTTACGCTTTGTACAGACAAGGCAAATAGTATTAATAACAAAACAATTATTAGGGGCAATCGATTCATGGTGATCAAACTTAGTTTTAATGGTTGTTAGCAAAATTAATTAGGTTGATATCATACCACTTATCACATCGTATGCCACAAACAATTACGCATTGACTTAATGCCACTTAGATAAAATTTAACTTTTTAAAAACTGAACGGAATTGATACTATCCTGTACGTATATGAACAACAAGGCACAAAAAAAACCGCTTGAATAATCAAGCGGCTCTCAATATTTTGATTTTATTTCTTAGTTATTACCTAAAATTAAAGGCATTCCTTCTTTTCCACTTCCGATTACAATAACTTTAGAATTTGGAGATTTTGACAATTCAATTGTTGCTTCTATACCTCTCATCTTTAACAATGCCGTTGTTAAACTACTATTAATAATTTTATTCGCTCTTGCTTCACCTTCTGCAGCAATTCTCTTACGCTCGGCTTCACTCTTTTCTTTTTCTAACTTAAATTGATAAGCCAATGCTTCTTGTTCTTGCTGTAATTTGGTTTCAATTGCTCCTTTAATCTTTTCTGGAAGGTTTATAGAACGAATCAGCAAAGCTTTCATTTGGATATTGTTCCTCTTCAAAACCAAAGAAGTTTCAGTAATGATTGCATCCTCAACTTCTTTTCTTCTAGTTGAATAAATCTCTTCGGCAGTATATCTACCAGCAACCTGACGAACAGATGAACGAACTTCTGGTACAACTAATTGATTGATATAATCTTTACCAAAAATTTCATGTAAATATCCAATCTTACTATAAGTAGGGTTAAAACGTACAGATACATCTATATTTACAGATAAACCACTCTTATCCAATACATCCATAGTCTCTTCACTCTTCTGCTCACGCACATCATAAATGTGAAGATCATTCCATGGGGCAATAACTTGAAATCCTGGCATAAACACATTTTCCTTATCTAATCCTCCAGAAAATTTACGGAAAATAACTCCTCTTTCTCCAGGTTGTAGCGTAACAAACATACTTGATCCTGAAAGGATAAGTATTACTGCAAATATGGCAAGGACAATTAAAAAATAGGGCTGTTTCTTCATGATTTATAATTTTTATATATGATTCAATTTTCAGTTAAATATAGTACAATATTATTAGAAAGAGTAGCTATAAGCGCATGTAAACTTAAATCCTGTTAAGAATTCAAAAGAATACATATTGTTAGTTTGTAGATTGCAAGAATTTTTATAGATTCGGCTCTTTATTTTTCAAAATTTTTGAATATGGAAAAAATAAAATCATCAGAACTAATTATTAATCCCGACGGAAGTGTTTTTCACTTACACTTACGACCAGAACATCTTGCTGATACAGTAATATTAGTTGGAGATCCGGGAAGAGTTGAGCTAGTTGCTAGCTTTTTTGACACTATTGAATGTACAATATCCAATAGAGAATTTGTAACAACCACTGGTACTTATAAAGGCAAACGTTTCTCTGCTTTGTCAACAGGTATTGGAACCGACAATATTGATATTGTTGTAAATGAATTGGATGCTTTGGTAAATATTGATTTAGAGACCAGAACGCCTAAAAAAGAACATAAAAGTTTAAATCTTGTAAGGATCGGTACCTCAGGTG
>Ga0209379_10000361_pt1 | contig 41754 bp, 38 predicted proteins | sample tdDd001_FD_187124 | JGI IMG/M metagenome (GOLD analysis project Ga0209379, IMG submission 187124) | Marine sediment microbial communities from the Atlantic coast under amendment with organic carbon and nitrate - tdDd00.1 (SPAdes)... | ecosystem: Environmental > Aquatic > Marine > Coastal >... | reverse complement strand
CAGCTCCTCGACAAATTTAGCAAGTTGCAAAGCGGGTTGGCTGTAGTGCCTATGTTGGTGTAAAACCAAGACGACTAATAGTAGGGCAAAGATGGCTGCCATCGCCAGATTGGGAGTGATCGCGTTAATAATGAAGTGCTGTATTTCCTCATTGGTGATCTCTAGAACCAAATTCCAAGGGGTATCCTTGAGCTGATAGGCGATCCAGTAGCCGAGCTCAGTTTTTTGCAGCTCTCCTGAGTCAACGCGGTGAGCCTCCCCGACCTGCAATAGTGAGAGCACGTCTGGATGCGAAATGTTCTGTGCTTTACCGTTTAGCGCGCCGCCACTGTCTGCCACCACGATGCCAGTTTTGTCTACCAGCACTAAGCGGCCAATATCATCTTGCTTTTGAGTGAGAATATTATCCAACACTTTTAGCGTGATGTCGGTGCCTACCGCCCCTACGAAGGTGTCGTCTTGGTAAACGGGGGCAAGCAGTGAAACCATCATACCTTTGCCGCCCGCATCCATATATGGCGTCGTCCATACTTTATTTCTTTCTGGGTTACCGTTTGGACTTACCAATTGCAGTGGGTAAGTCCCACCAGCCTCATAAATGACTTTTATCGCGTCATTCATATTGTCGGTGCCTGTTGCGCCAAGCATGTCATGGTAGCCAAGCCAAGGGTAAATTTGAGTCAGCTCTTGGTTGGCGTCGTAGTAGTAGCTCCACTGAAAGTCCGAGTGTTGTCTATGGGTTGCCACGACTTCGGGCAGCATACTTAATAGGGTTAACACATCAAACGAGATATCTCTATGGTCAGACTGTAGGTAGATCTGGCCGACCTTTTGTTTAAGCTCTTCTGGTAGGTTTTCCCATATTGCTCCGTCAGGAGAGCCTTGGGATTGTTCTCGCAGAAATTGGTAGCTTTCTTGACTCGGGATCAGTTGTGGGTATTGACGCGCGCCCTCAATGGAGTAGCGCATCTCATCAACATGGTTAAGTGAGATAGCGACGGTTTTACTCAGAGTCAGTAGGGTTTCTAGCCCTCGGTGCTTTTCTTCATTGAGCAGTTGCGACTTGACCTGTTTACTAAGATAGAAAGCGTTGCCTATGGTTAATAATATGATCAGCAGTAAGCCGCCATAGACCATGAAGCGATAGCGAAGAATGAACGCGTTAGTGTTCAATCGCTCTGGCGATGGCGCTTTGTGGTGAGTATGCTGCGCGTTGTTTTTCATCTCTTAGCAATAAAACCCATTATTCACTATTGTGATCATTATAGGAGTGATAGGGCGTATTTGCGTAGAGCGCTGATGGAGGGAGCATGTAGCATCGTGTGGCGGTATGCTGTGTCACAGATTTTCTCAATATGAACAGTAAAAGCTTGGTTATACCATTAGTGATAATATAATCACTATCAATAAATGATTGAGTGAGAGAGACACTCAAAAGCAGTTTGATAATTTGAGGTAAATGGAATGAAAATTGCGTTAACAGCCGTTGCAATGGCTCTATTTCTTAGCGGGTGTGCAGACACATGGAAAGGGGTAAAAAGTGATTCGTCTGCTATTTGGGATGAAACTAAGCAAACCACCAACAAAGTGGTCAAGGATACCAAAGAAGCGATCCATGAAGCGACAGAATAACTCGTGCCCATAACGGCGAAACCCCAGCTGTTGGTAGCAGCTGGGGTTTCTAATTTTTAGATGTTTCGGATGGTAAGGCCGATAATCTTATCTATGCAAAAGATGTGGATTTATCCAGTTTTAATTCTTTTGGTAAAAAGAATTAAACGCGGATGAAGTCCATGTGCTCAACTTTTGGTTTGAACGCGTGACGTTGAACGTCTTGTGGCTTAACCTTAACTTCTTCGCCAGCGATCACAAGAGTGATGCCTTCGTAGAATTCTGGCTTGTCCATCTGAGTGATGATCTCAGAGTGAGTTAGCGCTACAGATACTGGCGCTGCTTCACCACCGTAAACAACTGCTGGGAATTGGCCAGCGTGACGTAGGCGGCGGCTCGCACCCTTACCTAGTTCAGTACGTACTACTGCTTCAAATTTCATGGTATTTACTCTCAAATAGTAAAATTAAAATTCATTATTAACATAGCGACCCAGTTAATAATGCTTAGTTCACAACCTTCATTGGTAGTGAAGATTGGAACGAGCGCGGATACTATCACTCTATCCCTGCTAGAGCAAGCCTTTCACGGACTATATTCGCTTGTGTTTAATGATTTTGTCTTAATCGGCATTTTTAATAACAAAACTGCTTGAAATCGTTAAATTCCAAACAGTTATATTGTCGTTTTTTTAGCTTGCTCTGTTTATTCAGCCAGTTGCTGGTAGCTAGGTAGGCTAGTTATGAATTGTTGGTGCACTTGTAGGTAAGTCGTGCGGTAAATTTCGTCGATCTGCCCAGCGGTTGGGAAGTCGTCGGCAAAGTGCGGCTGGCGCAGGTTAATGGAAAGCTCGGCTGCTTTTTGCATGTGCGCGATAAAGCCGCGAGGATCTTCTAGGCCAACAGCAATGCGCATCGTGGTGGGCCTTATCCCGGCTTCTTCAAGGGCCTGCTTAGACAGTTCGGAATGGGTAGTCATCGCCGGACAAAGCGCGACAGTGTTGGTTTGACCAAGGCTGACTTGCATGCCGATTGCAGGCTCAAGCATATCAAAAAACTGTTTGAACACCTCTTGCTCAATCGCAGCGCGCTGCTCACTACCTTCCATATCAATAGTAAATAGCGCCGCGGGTAAGCCAAGGTGCATGTTGGCCTTGAGTATGTGATGGTTGGGGCTCGCTTCAAGCCCGGGACACGATACGTTGATGTCGGGATGGCAATCCAATATTCGGGCGAGGGTTAAAGTATTGATGGTTTTTTGAATAACCCGCATTTCGTAGGTTTTGATGCCGTTGAGAACCTCAAACGCTTTATCGGAGTCTAAAAACGCGCCTTTTATGTAATAGACGTTCCAAAATAACGTTTCATCCCAGTTACGGGTGCGAAGCTTGCCATTGGCGGTTTGATAGCTTTGGCTGTCGCCTTTAGGGCAGAACATCTCTTCATTACGGCCAATAACCACACCTGCAGTCGTCACCCCTGATCCTGCGAGTTCTTTGGTGTAGGAGTGCACCACAAAGTCAGGACGCTCGATAGGCTCTTCGCGTTTTAGAACCGGATGTAGGAAGGGCGTGCCCACGGTCGTATCGACCACAACTTGCCAGTCTCGCAGATGAGCTTGTTTGCTGATCTCTGCGACGTCTAATACGTAACCGTGCGGATTACATGGGCTTTCTAAGTACACATAGATATGGCGGCCAGCACGGAGCCTATCGGCGTATTTGTCGGCTGCTCTATCCATCGCTTGGGCAAAATCGTCGCCTTCAAACCCATCGACCCACTCAATGGCAATATCTAAATTGGACGACTTTCGGTACCAGTCTTGCAGCAGTTGATACGAGCCGCCATAGATATTGCGGGAGGCAATAACGATGTCTTCGCGGCCTAACAGGTGACTAAGCAAACCATCGATGGCCGCCATGCCTGAATTGAAGTTCCAGGCCAGATATTGATTGGCCATCTCTCCCGCTTCGAGATCCACGATGTGATTGGCTAGGCTGATAGAGGTTGGGTTGAGCAAGCGGGAGTAAATGTCGTGCATCGGCTCGCGGCCGTTGAACGCATCTTCTACCCATTCAGTACAGGCGAATAGATAGGTAGCAGTGCGGGTGATCACTGGGCTTGCAGAGAAGATCGCCGCGACGTTATCAAAAATAGGATAAGCCCCTTTAGCGGCAAAATTACCGTTTTTAGTCGCAAGGGATTGATAGGTAGCACGCATCGGATTTTGTAGGTTATCAAGCACTTTCGCGAGCTGAAACGAAAGGAAACGCTTTGCGTTAAACCAAGCAATGCGGTCACTGCGCTCTAGTCCTGCGAGTCCTTCCAGCGTTATGGCCCACAAGTCGTGGGTTTTGCTGTTGGCCTGATACAAGGTGGTGGCGAGCTCTATTAACGATTGGCCAAACGGGGTATCGGGCTCGATACCAAAATGAAGCGCTTGCTCTCGCGCCAGCTCATGCGGGCTGTTTAGTTGGGTGCTATTACGCAGTGGGCTTAGTTGAGTCACCTTATCCATGGTCGATTCCTTGTTACATTAACCTAGCAAATGTCCTTTTAGTGTAGATGAATAACGAAAAAGAGCAGGCCATTGAACATGGCCTTTGCTGGTTACTATAGGAAAGGCTTGAGATTTTTGGGTAAAGCAAAGGGGAAAGGCTGGAAAAACGCGTTACCCACTAAGGTGGCGTTGCAGCGTTAATATGGCGCGCAATCCGCCCATCTTACTGGCATCAAGTTCAAGTGAGCCGCGATAGCTGTGGGCCATTTCGCAGACAATGTTGAGCCCAAGCCCAGTGCCGGGGGTGGTTTCATCAAGGCGTACGCCCCGTTTTAGTGCTTGCTGGTAATGCGCTTTGGCAATGCCGGGGCCATCTTCTTCCACGATGAGCGCCACTTGCTCTTTATCGACCGATTCAGCATGGACACGGATCATGCTATTGGCCCATTTATAGCCGTTTTCGAGTAAGTTACCCAGCATTTCATCTAAGTCGGCTTTGTCTACCGCTACTTGAAGGTCGGAATCGATCTCGTTGATCAGTAATACACCTCGCTCGGCGTAGACTTTATCGAATGCTAAAGAGATGGCGTCTACGCGTTCACTCGGCGAGCAACTGACCGAAAGGATGTTCATGGACCCTGCCATGCGAGCACGACCTAAGTGGTAGTCGATGTGCTGCTTGAGCTCTGCCAGCGGCGGGCACATTTTGTCTTGCTGGGCTGGTTCAAGCTGAGCGACTTCGTTTTTCAGCACCGATATCGGGGTTTTTAACGCGTGGGATAGGTTGCCCGCGTGGTTACGCGCTCTTGCCAGTAATTCTTGATAGTGAAAGAGCAAGGCATTGAGGTCGGAAAGCAGTGGCTGGATTTCTTTAGGGTAATCGCCTTTTAAACTATCTTGCTTACCAAGTTTGAGCAAACTGAGCTCTTTTTGCATCTTGCCTAATGGCCTTAAAGACCAAGTGACTTGCAAGCCAATGAGCACCAAAATGCCAGTAAACAGTAGCCCGAGCACTATCCATAACTGGCCCATTAAATCATGGAGGGTGTTTTCGAGCGGATCTTCGTTTACGCCAATGGTAACCAGTATTGGTTTGGAAAAATCAGGCAGGTAGATCTCGCGCTGAATGGAAATCAGTTTCTCACCATTCGCGCCAATGGCTTTGTGAAAACGCTTAAAGCGAATCACTTGATCCCACAGCGAGCGAGAGCGTAATGTTTGATCTTGAGAGGTTGCCATCCAATAAAGCCCGCTATAAGGCTGAGAAAATCGAGGGTCGGAAAGGCGATAGGGCATAACCAGCAAGCCATCAACCGAGACATCAATATTGGCGGTTAACTCATCCATCGCCAGAGACAGCTGGGTTTTGATGTCGTTTTCGAGATAGTTTTTGATTAAATTGGGGATCAAGAGCCCAGCGGCGAGGATCATCACGCCTAGCCACAGCGCGGCTGCGGCTAAGAGTCGATTTCTTAAGCTTAAATGGCGGGCAAATTTTGGCCTAGTCGGCATTGAGTTGATACCCTAATCCGCGCACGGTTTTGATGATTTTCGGCGCGACTTTTTTACGAATACGGCCAATGAATACTTCAATGGTATTAGAATCTCGGTCAAAGTCCTGTTTGTAGATATGCTCAACCAACTCAGTGCGTGAGATGACCTTATCGGGGTTATGCATAAAGTAGGCAACCACCTTGTATTCCAACGCGGTTAAGCTCACGGCTTGTCCTTGCCACAGCACTTTAGAGGTGCGGGTATCTAGGCTTAAATCGCCAATTTGCATAATAGGCGAGGCGTTACCCGACGCGCGGCGCAGTTGAGCGCGAATGCGGGCGATGAGCTCCACCATTTCAAATGGCTTAGTTAGATAATCATCGGCGCCGGCGTTTAGCCCTTCGACGCGTTGGGTGAGCGTATCGCGGGCACTTAAGATGATAACCGGAGTATTGATGTTCTCATCGCGAATACCTTTAAGCACGGTCAGACCGTCGAGTTTCGGTAAGCCTAAATCGAGTACAATCACATCCCACTCTTCTGAGGTAGCGCGATAGAGGGCGTCAATGCCATCTTGAGAAAGCTCAGGCACCCAACCTGCTTGTTCTAGTGTTGCAATGATCTGCTCGCCAAGACGTTGGTCGTCTTCCACTACTAATACTTTCATTTTTGCCTAGGTTACCTTTTGATGACGTTATTAAGATTGCGGCCACGCAGTTCCATAAGTTCAAGCGTGGTGGCGTTATATTCGACTTTAATGACGTTATTATCGTGCATTAATTTGAGCTCGTAGATCCACTCGTCGTCATCTTCTTCCAATTCGACTTTGATCACGCGGCCATTCAGCTGGCTTTCAACCGCCGCGTAAAGCGCGGAGAAAGGCTGAATTTTGCCTTGTTGCACTGCCTCATACACTTCATCTTGGTCTTCATCGATCTCGATTCGAGTACCATGGCTTGGCACATCGACCACCAGTTGTTCGGCGCTGGGCTCTGCAATAGCATAGCCTATTGAGGCAAGGCCTAGAGTGCCCGCCGCAGCAATAGAAATAATTAATTTGCGAAACATAGAGTTACCTATACGACGTAATATAAGCAAGAGTATAAACAAGCAAGGATGAATAGAAAGTGAATCGGCCGTTAATTTAGCTCATCGGCAAAGATTTTATCGCGCATCTTCCAAAAACGGCCGACTTTGCGGGCAATAACAAACTGCGGCAAGCGAAAACGGTGCTGATGATTGACCACTTTGGTTGGGCTGGTGGCATCAAAAGGGCGGTGTTTGTCGGCGAGATGGGGGCGGACGAACTGATCCAAAAAATTCTGCTTCTGTTTTTTGGTGTTGAGCGGCCAAAACTGATGCACTTGCGCTTGGTTTTCACCATAGTAGGTAACTTTGAGTTGCGATTTGCCTTTGTCGTCTTTGTGGACATTGAGCTCCATGTCGGTGCATTCAAATACCAAGGCGTCTTTTAAATTGAGCGCTTCTTTAAGCTTTTTATCTGGGTCGACTAAAGTGGCATCGCACTCGTGGCAAATCCGCGCCGCAATGTCGTTGTCTGCCCCGCATTCACCGCAGTATTTGGCTCGAAAACGGTAGTTGCAGTGTTCGCGCTCGCCCTCTTCATCTTCGAAGTAGCCTTGGCACTTGCGGCCAAAGTGTTCAATAAGAAAGCCATTGGCATCGAGTTTGCCCCAAAAGTTATTGTTAAATCCGCAGGCAGGGCAGGGAATGGTAATGATTTCACTGTCGCTGTCTGGTTTGGGGTTGCCGACTTCGGGTTGGTATAGGTCGTAACTGTTCCCCGCGTAATCGAGGATCAAACACTCCTTTTTACCTTCAGAGAGCCTGAGCCCTCGGCCTACAATCTGCTGGTATAAACTTACCGATTCGGTTGGACGCAAAATAGCAATAAGATCGACATGTGGCGCGTCAAAACCTGTGGTCAGTACCGAGACATTGACCAGATATTTGATTTCGCGTTGCTTAAATGCGTTGATGATCCGGTCGCGTTCTAGGGTATGGGTATCGCCAATCACCAATGCGGACTCACTCGTCGGTAGTAAGCTGACAATTTCTTGCGCGTGACGCACGGTGGCAGCAAAGATCATGATCCCTTGGCGATCTTGAGCGTAATTTTGAATTTGCGCGACGATTTGCGGGGTCGCTCGCTTGGATTGTTCTATCACCATGTCCATTTCAGACTCTTTGTAACGGCCGGTATTGGCGGGCTTGATTTGCGAGAAATCGTAGCTAAGTACCGGCGCATCAATCAGTTTCGCTGGGGTTAAGAAGCCTTCATCAAGTAAGTAGTGGATTGGCAACTCGAAAATGCAATCACGGAAGAAGCGCGCTTCTTCGCTGCGTACCATACCGCGGGTGTGATATTGATAGATCCAGCCCATGCTTAAACGAAACGGGGTCGCGGTTAAGCCAAGTACTTTTATTCCGGGATTAATGGACTGTAAGTGACTGATAACTTTTCGATAGCTACTTTTTTCCTCATCGGGCACCCGGTGGCATTCATCGATAACCAGCAAAGAGAACTGATTGGCAAACGCATCGAGGTTTCGCACCACAGATTGAACCGAGGCAAACACCACCTGTTGGTCGGTCTCTTTTCGCCCCAGCCCGGCTGAAAAAACCGCTCCTTTTAAGTCATAACTTTCGTATTTCGCGTGGTTTTGCTCCACCAACTCTTTGACGTGCGCCATTACCAGTACCCGCCCTTTGGCAATACGTGCGAGCTCGGCAATGACTAAGCTTTTGCCCGCGCCGGTCGGCAGAACGATCACCGCTGGTGTGCTGTGTTTTCGAAAGTAATGGATAACAGCTTTGACTGAATCCGCTTGATAAGGACGAAGAGTAAACATAAAAAGTGTGAAAAGGCTCAACTAATGTGATGAAGCCCTCTATAATAGCGCACTTAGCATTGTGAGGTATTCATGCGTTTAGACAAATTTTTATGCGACGCTCTAGGAGCGACCCGAAGAGAAGCCACTAAAATCATCAAAAGTGGCGATGTAACCGTAAATGGCGTTATGCAAAAAAGCGGTTCGTTCAAAGTGACGGCAGAGTGCGACGTCGAGTGGCAGGACCGTCCTATCGCGATGGCAGGGCCAAGATTTATCATGCTATTTAAGCCTGATGGTTTTGTCTGTTCTCATGAAGACAGCTCTAACCCAACGGCGTTTGTGCTGCTTGATGAAGTGAAAATGGAAAACTTGCATTTCGCGGGTCGCCTTGATGTGGATACGACGGGTTTAGTGCTCATTACCGATGATGGCAAGTGGTCTCATCGGATCACTTCGCCAAAACATAAGTGTGAAAAAACCTACCGAGTTTGGCTTGCCGATCCTGTTAAACCCGAGTATGTTGACAAGTTCCAGCAGGGTATTGAACTTAGAAGTGAAAAAGAGCCGACACTTCCCGCTCAGTTAGAAGTGATCGATGACCACGAAGTTTTGCTCACCATCCATGAAGGAAAATACCATCAGGTAAAACGCATGTTCGCCGCCCTTGGCAATAAAGTCGAGGCGCTTCATCGTGAACGAATTGGTGCTATCGAGCTTGATGAAGCACTAGAACCTGGTGAGTATCGTTATCTTACTCAAGAAGAAATTGACTCAGTTTGGCAAAAATAATTGTCAAGCTATAGCGTCATAGACGCTCGTTTCCCTGCACTTTTTTCATCTGTTTTTTGTTAGGAGTGTTATGCCTACTCGACAATCTTCTCAGTTAGGCTGGGTGCTGTTTTTTGTACTGGGTGCCATTGGCGCCCTTACGCCGCTTGCGATTGACATGTATTTGCCAGCGATGCCCGCCATTGCTCGTGACTTAGGTGTCACGCCCGGTGAAGTACAAATTACCTTAACCGCTTATACCGCAGGTTTTGCCATTGGCCAATTATTGCATGGCCCGCTTGCTGACAGCTATGGTCGCCGCCCGGTGCTGATCATTGGCGTGGCTTTATTTGCAGTTGCGGCGATGGTGAGTGCGACGACCAATGGCATTGAAGCGCTAACTTGGGTGAGAGCTGCACAAGGTTTTGCAGGCGCTGCCGCCGCTGTGGTTATTCAAGCGGTGGTGCGAGACATGTTTGACCGAGAAGATTTTGCTCGCGCGATGTCTTTTGTCACTTTAGTGATGACGGTTGCCCCTTTGATCGCTCCTATGATTGGCGGTCATTTAGCGATTTGGTTTGGTTGGCGTTCGATTTTTTGGGTGTTGGCTATTTTTGCGGCGGTAGTGATTGCTGCGGTGCTGTGGAAGATCCCAGAAACCTTGGCAGAAGAGAACCGTCAACCACTGCGGGTACGCTCGACGTTTTCTAACTACTTTAAGCTGCTTTCTAACCCGACGGCGATGGGGTTGATTTTATCGAGCTCGTTTTCATTTGCGGGGATGTTTGCCTTTTTGACCGGCGGTGCTTTTGTCTACATTGAACTGTATGGCGTTGGCCCAGACGAGTTTGGCTATTTATTTGGTTTAAACGTGGTGTGCTTAATTGCCATGACCAGCCTCAATGGCCGTATCGTTAAAAAAATGGGCTCTCACTGGATGCTTAAATTTGGTTTAAGCTTACAGCTATTAGCCGGGGTTGGTCTATTTGCGGGTTGGGCGCTGGATTTAGGTTTATGGGGAATTGTGCCGTTTGTGATGTTGTTTGTTGGTACCATTTCGACCATTGGCAGTAACACTATGGCACTGCTGCTAAGTGGCTATCCGCGCATGGCGGGTACAGCGTCGTCATTGGCGGGGACATTGCGATTTGGTACCGGTTCTATTATGGGCGCTGTTGTCGCGGCAATGCCAAGCGATAGCGCGGCCCCAATGATTTTTGTAATGAGTTTATGTGCGCTATTATCAGCGCTGTTTTACTGGATGTTAGGAAGAAAAGCATAATGTCGACATACCATGTTGAAATTCAAAAAGTGGTGAATACCGCCTTAGAAGAGATGGCTGCGGAACACCAAAAAGGCCGCTTGGTGAATGCGCCGGTGAGCAATACCCACTTTTTGGTTCGTTGGGTGAGCAAATCGATAAAAAGCCAGCGTTTTGACCGCTGTGTATTGGCAGACTTAACCCGCTGGCAAAAATCAGGGCGCAGTAAAGGCACGCAACTGCCACTGCAAACCACCTTCGAGAACATTTCTTCTTTGTATAACAAGTTGGTTCCGTTAGAGCAGCCCCCTCGGCCTATCATAGATAAAGAGATCGATGCCTTCTTAGATTTTATGGAAGAGCAAAACTGGTCGGTGTCTACCGAGCATGAGATCACAGGAAAGGTGCAGATTTTTACCGAGGGCGACAGCTCGTTGGTGCTGTGTGCTGGTCAATGTGATAGCTGTTTCGATGGTGGAGAAGAGTTAGTCAAACCAATGAGTTGGTATGTACGTGGTAACCACGCCGAGTTCGTGAAACTGGCGGTTGAGAAAGGTTTCTTGGTGCACAAAGTGACCGATTATAAGTCCAAAGTGAAGTACCACGGCGAGTATTTGATCTACCCTAATAACCATGCGCCGCAGTTAGCGGAAATTCCACTAGGCTACCAAGCGTAGCGGTAAAAACGGTTTAAGAGCTCGCCATGTTGCGAGCTTTTTTTATGATGGCTCTGACCATGCCTTTAAAAATAAACAGATGGGCGGGCATCATGGCGAACCAATACAGTAGGCCTCGGAAGCCTTGCGGGTGCCACCATGCCGATACGTTGAGTTCACGCCAACTGCCGTGATCGGTAATGGTGAACTCAAGGCGTCCAAGCCCCGGCGCCTTCATACCAAAAAGTAATGAAATGAAGTGCTGCGGTTGGCAATGGATGACTTTCCAAGAATCAATGAAATCACCGACTTTCAGTTCGTCACCTTTGGGGCGACGCCTTATGGGTTTACCGCCCCCAACAAAAATATCGAGCCATTCCCGGGTACGCCAAAGCGCGTTAGCGAAGAAGTAGCCTTCTTGTTCGCTACCTAAGCGGGTTATGACTTGCCATAACTGGCGGCTCGTCAGTTCGGTTTTTATGCTGGCACCGGTATGTTTCGGGTAGTAGCCGTAGCCTGGCTGCCAGCGTTGCAGCGCGGCGGGATCAAACCCCCATACGTTGCTATGGACAAATTCCCCTTCGCTCGTCACGCTTTGTTTTACTGCATCATGGTAAGAAATAAGCGGCTGTGGGTAGCGCAGGGTAATGGCGTTAATGTTCGCGACATAATCGTGGCCGAGCCCTGCCAGCAGCGCCTTACCGATGTTAACGGGCACCGAAGTGACCATACCGAGCCAGTGTGAGGCGAGGTGGGGAGTCAATAGGGACGTGGCAATGATAAGTTTACGTTGCCCGGTGAGCTGGCAAATAACGTTGAATTGCTGCCGATAGTCGAGAATATCGGGCCCGCCGATTTCAAAAGTGCGGTGTTTGGCCGGCGTTTCATTTACCAGTGTCAGTAGGTATTGATTGAGGTTTTCCAGCGCTATTGGGTTGGCCTTGGATTGAATCCACTTTGGCGCGATGATAATCGGCAGGTTATAAACAAAGTCGCGCATGATCTCAAACGCCGCAGATCCCGGGCCAATAATGACGCCAGCACAAAGCTCGGTGACGGGGACATTGGATTGTCGTAATATTTTGCCAGTCAACCGCCGTGCTTCAATATGTTCAGAGCAATCGGCTTGGGGTTGAATCGCACTTAAGTAAATAACGTGTTTGATGGTACTGGAAGTGACGGCGTCACGAAAGTTTTTTGCCATGGTCAATTCATAGTGAATAAAATCATGCCCTTTCGCCATTCCATGGACAAGGAAGAAAGCGCAGTCAATCTGATGAGTGCTAAGCACAGTGGAAACCGGATCGCTAAGGTCGAGGTATTGGATCGTGAGGTTAGGGTGCGGAGTGGTGCGTAAATACAAATACTCAGTGTGACGCCCAGCGGCAATAACCTCAAAGCCTTGCTCAAGCAGTAACGGAATAAGCTGAGATCCGACATAACCCGAGGCACCCACAACAAGCACTCTTTTTATCGCCATAATACACCGTTATTAATCCTTTCCTTATAGAACCTTAATCTATAGGTTGATATGATGCTAGTTACATTTACCCCCTTCTCAACTTGTAATTAGTGGTCATCTCTTGTTGCTGCTCCAATGAATAATCAAGTTGGCATCACGATGTAAAGGAGTACGTATGTCATCGTTTATGCAACAAGTCTATTTTCACACCAAAGGCGATTTTGTTAGGCGTCTTTTTGCCATTGCCCTACCAATTACTTTGCAAAGTATTTTGTTTTCAAGCCGTGGCTTGGTTGATGTATTAATGCTAGGCCAATTAGGTGAAGCTGATATCGCGGCCGTTGGTGTTGCGAGCCGGGCGATGTTTGTGACCACTATTATGATCGTTGGCGTAACGACGGGGGGCGCGTTGCTAACCGCACAGTTCTGGGGCGCAAATAACCGCGAGGGCGTGCGAGAAAGTACCGCATTAACTTGGGTGGTCTCAATGTTGGTCGCTGCGGCAACCGTGATTATGTTTTGGCTGTTTCCGTCACAAATTATGGGGCTGACTACAGACTCCGCCGAAATCAATCAACTCGGCAGTGACTACATAGTGATCACCGCGGTGGGGATGTTTAATGTCGCCTGTGTGGCGAGTATGTTAGTTGGTTTGCGCGCCATGCATCAACCCGGACTGAGCACTTTCTTTAGTGGGGTGGGTATTGCGCTGAACGTGTTTCTCAATTGGTTGCTCATCTTCGGCCATTTTGGCTTCCCAGCGATGGGGATAAAAGGCGCCGCTATTGCCACGGTGGTGAGTGGGGTTATTGAAGTTACCTGCCTGTTTGGTTACTTACATGTTAAGCGTCACTTATTGGCGTTTACCTGGCGAGATATTGTCAGCAGTTGTCATCTGCATAAAGTCGTACGTTTTTTGAAGCTTTCTTTGCCTACCACCTTTAACTTTTTGGCTTGGGCTGGAGGGCTGTTTGCTTTTCATGCCGTCATGGGGCAAACCGGCACACAAGGGCTGGCTGCATTAGCCGTGATGACACCCGTTGAATCGATATCTCTGGCGTTTTTAATTGGCGTGTCGAACGCGGCGGCTGTGCTGGTTGGGAATCAACTGGGTGCAAAAGAGTACCAAACTATTTACTATCGCGCGGTTGGGTTAGTGGCCATTAATTTAACCGTTGGGGTGGTGGTGGCTTTGGTGCTTTATTTCAGCCAGTTCTACGTTTTGAACGCGTTTACCGCGCTCACTGATGAAACCCGAGCGTTAGCCGATAAGTTTATCGTCATCTTATGTCTTGGTGTGGTGATACGCTCACTGCCGATGACGTTGGTGGTGGGGGTATTACGTGCCGGGGGGGATGTAAACTTTTGCTTGTATCAGGATCTCATTGCACAATGGCTAATTGGTATTCCGGTGGCAGCCATTTGCGCTATCTATTTGGGCTTTAAGCCGGAGTTTGTTTATCTTTTATTCTTACTCGAAGAAGTTGTGAAGTGGTTTGGCTCAATTTATCGAATGAAAAGCAAGAAGTGGATAAGAAATCTTATTGAAAATTAGAGGTCGATCGGCTCAAGCGGTGAAATGTTTTGCATATAGTGTGATCTAGTTGTCAAAACACTTCCTACAAACAGGGTTTTAGTGTAGATTCCATTATCAAATTTATATGAAGTTAGTGTGAGTAAATGCATGTTACGCCTATCAGAACTCTGTAAAGGTTACGTTGATGGTGGAGAATTTCACCCCGTCTTACAGGGGGCTGAGTTAGCCTTAGAACAAGGGCAACAATTAGCTTTAATGGGTGAAAGCGGATCAGGAAAAAGCACGTTACTCAACCTCATTGCCGGTATCGACCATGTCGACTCTGGTGAAATATGGTTCCCTAACTTCGCCATGCACGAATCTTCAGAATTTAAGCGCACCGCGTATCGACGCAATAATATCGGCCACATCTTTCAGCAGTTTAATTTACTCCCTACGTTGAATGTTGCCGATAACATTCGATTTTGTCGCCAACTTAAAGGGCTTCAGGAAGACCGAGGCTTATGGCGCCAGATCTTGTCCTCACTGGATCTTATGCCTTTGCTCGGGCGCTACCCTGAAGAGATCTCTGGTGGTCAGCAACAACGTGCTGCGATTGCTCGTGCGCTGTATATGGAGCCAAAACTGCTGCTCGCGGATGAACCGACGGGGAGTCTTGATGAACGTAACGCCGAGGCTGTAATGCGTTTATTAACCACCCTTGCTCGCCAGTTGGAATGTACCTTATTATTGGTCACCCACAGTGAGAAAGTGGCTCAACACATGCAAGGCTGTATCCGCCTACAAGGAGGGCAATTGCATGTTATGGCCCGTAGTTAAAGCGCTGCTGGGGCATTATCGTCGTCACCCGTTACAAATTGTCTTGGTATGGCTTGGTTTAACACTGGGCGTCTCGCTATTGGTCGGGGTGCTGGCTATTAATCATCACGCCAAGCAAAGTTACAGCGCGGGCGAAAAACTCTTTTCTAATCCACTTCCTTATCGTATTCGTCCCGTTCAAACGGCCAGCAAAATTCCTCAGGGTTTTTATATTCAGCTGCGACGTGAAGGCTTTGCCCAGTGCATGCCGTTTGACAGTTATCGGATCGTAACGGCAACGGATGTCGAGCTCACGATAACGGGGATCGACCCTATCGCCATGCTCGCTATTCAGCCGGGCTCCAATTTAAAAGACATCAAAACGCTAAAGCTCAAAGAGCCGCCATTCCCTGTCATGGTGAGCGCCGATCTCGCCGAGTATTTGGGGTGGCGAAACGGGGACTACGTACAACTGCGTGATGGCTCTAGGCTCGGCCCGTTGATGGTAGATTCAGGTAAGTTGCTGCGCGGTACACGCGTCATTGCAGATATCGGCCTGTTAAGAATGCTCAACAAGCGGCCAGGGTTTGAACTGATTGCCTGTGGAGAAATGCCTGAGGCCAAGCTAGAGAAGCTCAAAGAGCTTTTGCCTAATGGGATGAAGCTGTCGCAAAACACCCATGCCGAGTTGGATTCACTGACTTTGGCATTTCATACCAACCTAACGGCAATGGGAATGTTGGCATTCTTCGTTGGGCTATTTATTTTTTATCAAGCGATGTCACTGTCATTTGTGCAGCGCCAACCTTTAGTCGGCATATTGCGCCAGACAGGTGTTTCGGTGTGGCAGTTGATGCTAGCTTTACTTTTTGAGCTTATCATCTGGATTTTGGTTGCTTGGGCATGTGGTAACGTGTTGGGCTATCTCCTCGCCAATGAGCTCCTTCCTGCGGTGTCTGCGAGCCTTGAAGACCTGTATGACGCCAACGTAGGGCTGACCATTGCGTGGGACTGGGAATGGAGCAAACAGAGTTTATTGGTGGCCATCCTTGGCTCTCTTTTAGCCTGTAGTTTCCCGTTGATCCGTTTATTAAGAACCCAGCCAATCCGTTTGAGCTCACGATTGTCGATTGTACGTTTTGCCGGGCGTGAGTTTAGCTGGCAGGCCATACTGGCATGTGCGTTCTGCGTTGCGGCCGTCGCGGTATTACAAACCGAGCAGAGCCAAGAGTCTGGATTTTTGCTTATTGCCTTGGTTTTAATTAGCGCTGGTTTGCTGATGCCATTTTTGGTCTGGAAGCTATTTAACGGTTTGTCTTTCTCATTACCTTGGGTGAAAGCGCGTTGGTTCTTTGCCGACTGCGCAGCAAGCATGAGCTATCGCGGTGTAGCCTCAATGGCGTTTATGTTGGCACTGGCGACGAATATCGGGGTCGAAACTATGGTCGGGAGCTTTAGAGAGACGACCGACAAATGGTTAACGCAACGCTTAGCCGCTGACGTGTACGTCACCCCACCAAATAACTTAGCCTCTCGAATTGGCAGTTGGTTAATGGTGCAACCTGAGGTGGATGATGTTTGGTGGCGCTGGGAAAAAGAGCTCCCAAGTAGCGCTGGCGCGCTGCAGGTGGTTAGTACTGGTGACTCTAGTGGTGAGTTACAGGCGTTAACCGTGAAACTAGCGGTGCCCGATTATTGGTTCCATTTGCATCACTCCCAAGGGGTCATGGTGAGTGAGTCTATGGCGTTAAAACTGGGTATTCGAACTGGCGATTATATCTCGCTGCCGGCTCCTGTGACTGGTAATTGGCAGGTCGTGGGTATTTATTATGATTATGGTAATCCTTATAACCAAGTCATGTTGTCGCATCGAAACTGGCTGTATAGCTTCTCGGGCCAAGGGGATGTGGGTTTAGGGGTTATTTTAAAAGATGATATGAGCTCGGCTGGGCTACTGCGCCGTTTCCAGCACGCCTTTAAGATCTCGCCGTCCCGTATTTATGATAACAACAATATTCATAAACAAGCGATGCGAGTCTTTGATCGCACCTTTGGTATTGCGGGCACCCTGGGCAATATTACTTTAGTTATCGCGGTGATTGGCTTGTTCTTCTCGACGTTAGCCGGCGAGGTTTCTCGTCAGCGACACATCGCGTTGCTGCGCTGTTTCGGCATGTCGGGCAAAGAGCTCGTTCTGATGGGGGGGGGGCAGTTATTGGTGCTTGGGATCTTCTCGGCCTTGATTGCGATGCCACTAGGCTTACTGTTGGCCGAGCTTATGATTGATGTGGTCCTCAAGCAATCATTTGGTTGGACCATGCAGCTTGAAGTGATCCCTTGGGAGTACGCTTCTACCTTTGCTTGGTCATTCTCAGCGCTGATCGTGGCTGGCGCTTGGCCTGTGTTTAATATGGTTCGCCGTACGCCAATGAAATCATTAAGGGATGCCTTGTAGATGTGGTCGTTTATTAACTCCAAGCTGGTTCAATCTCTGGTTGTTGTGCTTATTATGCTTGGCATCGGTTGGGTATTTTACGACTCGTTTTTTGGTGAAGTTGCAGTTGAAGAGCGCAATGAAGTTAACGCGGTATTACTTGGCGATAATGATGCCGTTTTTGAGCCAGTGCTGCCCAATAACTCTGTGCGTTTACCCCAGGATTTTCGTTTTCACCCAGAATATCAGCACGAATGGTGGCATTTCTTCGCCAACGTACAGGATGAAGAAGGTGAACAATATGGCATTCAGTGGAGCTTTTTCCGAGTTGCCAGCGATGAGCGAGAAACCAAAGGTTGGCAAAGCCCGCAGCTGTATATTTCTCACCTTGTGATCACCTCCCAAGATAAGATTTGGAAGCAGCAACGTATTGCTCGTGGTGGTATTGGCCAAGCTGGGATGATCCAAAAGCCATTTAAAATATGGATTGATAATTGGCACTGGAAATCATTAAGCCGTACGCCTTTTCCCGGTCGTTTGGATGTGGAGACCGACGAGTTTTCCGTGCACTTAGCCAACTATGCGGCGGGGCCTTATGTGCTTAATGGCGATCAAGGCTACCAAGCTAAGCATGACTTATTGCCCGTCGCCTCATACAGCGTCAGCGCCCCATTTGTCCGCACAAAAGGACAAATGGAGTTAAATGGCAGAGTGTTTCGTATCGAGGGTGATGCGTGGCTTAGCAAGGAGTGGGGCAGTGGATTGCTGGCGGAAGGTCAGCAAGGTTGGGATCTATTTTCACTGCGTTTGGATAACGGTAGCACCCTGATGGTGAGCCAATATCGCCATTCTCGTCAGCCTGCTTATACGTTTGGCACCCTTTCGAACAAGAAAGGGGACGTTTTCATCTTAAAAGATGAAGATATTGACATGAATCCAGCGAGCGGCGTCACTAAGCTTGCAAACGATCGCGAGTTACCGCTGCAATGGAACATTAAGGTTGCTAAGTACGATATTGATTTGAACACCAAGGTGGTACGTAAAGAGCAGTGGCTACCTTTCGCTATCCCTTACTGGGAAGGGCCTGTGAAGGCCACGGGAAGCCATCAAGCAAAAGGGTTAATGCAGTTGACAGGGTATTAATCTTAAAACGTGTTGAGAGTGAAAAAGCAGAACCAGAAATGGTTCTGCTTTTTTCATATTTGAAACGATGATAATCGACATGCTTGGGGCTATAATCATAATTCGCATGAAATATTAAGGATATTTCTGAGTAAAAAGTAGTTTACTTCGGAAATTCCGATGTTTTTACTCCATACAAGCGATTTTTCCTTATGGTTTCTTGCGTATAGACTTTTCTCTATTGATTGTTAGCATTTTCTTAACAAAGCTAATTAGTAGGACATAAGGGCGATATCATGAATGATGTCATTAAAGAATTTTTTAAATTAGAATCCGCGGGCGGAATTCTGCTAGTGATCGCAGCGGCGATTGCTATGTTTGTTGCTAACTCCCCGCTAAATGAAATGTACACGGCTGTCTTGCATACTTACGCTGCGGGCATGTCGGTTTCTCATTGGATCAATGACGGCCTAATGGCTGTGTTTTTCTTATTGATCGGCCTCGAAGTGAAACGTGAGCTACTTGAAGGCGCGTTAAAATCCAAGGAAACGGCTATCTTCCCTGCTATCGCAGCGGTAGGCGGTATGCTTGCTCCTGCGTTGGTCTACGTTGCGTTTAACAATGGTGACGCTGCAGCAATGCAAGGCTGGGCTATCCCGGCGGCAACCGATATCGCTTTTGCTCTGGGCATCATGGCGTTACTTGGTAAGCGAGTGCCGGTAAGCTTAAAAGTCTTCCTGCTGGCTCTGGCCATTATCGATGACTTAGGGGTGGTTGTGATCATTGCGCTATTTTACAGTGGTGATCTATCAACAACGGCTCTGCTGGTAGGTTTTGTCGCTACCGCTGCATTGTTCTTCTGTAATATGAAGCATGTGACCAAGTTGCGTTGGTATATGGTGATTGGCGCGATACTTTGGTTTAGCGTGTTGAAATCAGGTGTGCACGCAACGCTGGCGGGTGTAGTTATTGGTTTTGCTATTCCACTCAATGGCGAAGAAGGCAAAGGGGATTATTCTCCACTGAAACATATGGAGCACGCGCTTCACCCATACGTCGCGTTTTTGATTCTGCCGATTTTTGCATTCGCAAACGCCGGGATCTCGCTTGAAGGCATCTCAATGTCGAGCTTAACCAGCATGTTGCCACTGGGTATTGCACTTGGTTTATTGGTTGGCAAGCCGCTAGGTATCTTTAGCTTTAGCTGGGTTGCGGTGAAACTGGGAATTGCGAAACTACCAACCGGCGTGTCGTTTACTCATATCTTTGCGGTATCAGTGTTGTGTGGTATTGGTTTTACCATGTCGATCTTTATCTCTTCGCTGGCGTTTACTGGCACTAGTGCAGAATTTGATACTCTGGCCCGTTTAGGTATTTTGATGGGCTCGACCACAGCCGCAGTTATCGGTTACGGGTTATTAAGAGTGTCGCTACCCAAACAGGTAGAAGAGACAGCAGAGCAGTACTAACTCTCCGGGGACAGTGAGTGAGTTATAGTTATTAAAAACCGCCGCAAGGCGGTTTTTTTCTGCGTGTGGCAACCGGAAAACAGACAAAAAAAAGCCCAAACTAATCAGGTTTGGGCGGATACAAATATAGGAGTTAAATAAGAAAAAGCAGCGTTGTCGCAAAAACAGTTTCAATTCAGTCTGACGGCCGTGAGACTCTTAATTCCCTGCTTGCTACATATTATATGACCAAGCATTGCCCACTCAGTTCAATTTTTTTCCAACTTTTTTTCTTTGCAAATAAAAACACTAACCGTAGATAAAGAAAAATGTGATGTTAGGTGCTTGTTAATAATATGTTGACGATGTATATTTCAAACAGTTGTTTAATACGGATGATTAAAATGACAGGTCGAATGAGGACAAAAGACAAAATTCTCGATGTTGCAGAAGGTTTATTTGCAGAGCATGGCTTCAATGATACCTCATTAAGAGCAATTACCAGTAAAGCCAACGTGAACTTGGCGTCGGTGAACTACCACTTCGGTGATAAGAAAACCCTGATCCGTGCGGTAATAGATAGATACCTAGAAGCCTTTATGCCCGCTCTGCTTGAAGAGCTTCAGCAGCTTAACAAAAATGATGGCTACACTATGGAGCAAGTGTTTTGCACCATAAAACAGCCTCTGCTGGCGCTAAACGGCGTAAGGCCTCATGGCGCAAGCCGCTTTATGTCTTTGCTTGGGCGTGGTTATACCGATGTGCAAGGGCATCTGCGTTGGTTTATTACCACTCGTTATGCAGAGGTACTGAGTCTGTTTACCGAGTCAGTCAGCAAAGCCAACCCAGATTTAACCCCAGAAACACTATTTTGGCGGCTTCACTTCACGCTTGGCACTTGCGTATTTACCACCGCATCGAGCCAAGCATTGGCAGAAATTGCCTATAACGATTTTGACCATAAGGTGAACTCAGAAGCCATCATCAACCAATTGATCCCTTATCTGGCCGCCGGAGTTGCAGCCAAGTAAACATAATAATGAATAACAGAAAAATCCAATAACGCGACTAACAAAACAAAAGGACTGTACCTATGAGCTCTCTAACTGGTTTAAGAAGGAAGTGGTTAAGCGATCCAGCGTTTAAGATGTTTAAAAAAGTGCTGCCGCCGTTATCAAACACAGAAAAAGAAGCGATGGAGGCGGGGAGTGTATGGTGGGATGGGGAGCTCTTTGCCGGCTCGCCAGATTGGAAAAAGCTCCATAGCTACCCGAAACCAACACTGACGGAAGAAGAGCAATCGTTTATGGATAACCAGCTCGAAACCTTGCTGGAAATGCTAGATGATGATGCGATTGTACGTCATGACCGAGACTTGTCGCCTGAAGTATGGGAATACCTACGCAAAGAGCGCTTTTTGTCGCTGATCATTTCTAAAGAGTACGGCGGCCGAGAGTTTTCTTCGCTAGCTAATTCCACCATCGTATCGCGCATCGCAACGAAGAGTATTAGCACGGCGGTTTCAGTCATGGTGCCTAACTCGCTTGGCCCAGGTGAGTTACTTTCCCACTATGGTACCCAAGAGCAAAAAGACTACTGGCTGCCGCGCTTAGCCGATGGCACCGATATTCCGTGTTTCGCCTTAACAGGGCCAGAAGCGGGCTCAGATGCGGGTGGCATTCCTGACTTAGGGGTGGTGTGTAAAGGGGAGTACCAAGGCAAAGAAGTCCTTGGAATTCGTGTTAGCTGGAACAAGCGATACATTACCCTAGCGCCGGTTGCGACCGTGCTTGGTTTAGCATTTAAACTAAAAGATCCCGACGGGCTACTGGGTGATACAGTTGACCTTGGCATTACTTGCGCCCTAGTACCATCCGATCATGACGGTGTTGATCTGGGCGATCGTCACGACCCGCTGGGGTTGGCATTTATGAATGGCCCAACTCGCGGTGAAGATGTGTTTATTCCCGTTGACTGGATCATCGGCGGGCCTGACTTCGCTGGCAAAGGCTGGCGGATGTTGGTGGAGTGCCTCTCTGCAGGGCGCGGTATTTCGTTGCCAGCGCTAGGCGCCTCGATTGGCCACTTGACGGCGCGCACCACCGGCGCTTATGCCTACGTTCGTAAACAGTTTGGTTTATCGATTGGTAAATTTGAAGGGGTGGCGGAGTGCATGGGCCGAATTGGTGGCATGACATACTTACTCGAGGCAGCGCGTACCTTGACCACCACCTCGCTCGACATGAAAGAAAAACCGGGCATCGTGACCGCCATAGCAAAATACCACATGACGGAAATTGGCCGCACCATTCTTAACGATTCGATGGACATCCACGCAGGGCGAGCGATCCAAGCGGGGCCAATGAACTACCTAGCTCACCCTTATGCCGGGATCCCTGTGGCGATCACCGTGGAAGGGGCGAACATCCTAACCCGTAACTTGATGATATTTGGTCAGGGGGCGACGCGCTGTCATCCATTTGTGCTTAAAGAGATGGAAGCGGCAGCAAATCCAGATAGCGAGCAAGGCGCAAAAGAGTTCGACAGCTTGCTCTACAAACACATGGCGTATGCGACCAAAAATGCCTTTGGCGCCTTTGGTGCCGCGCTAACCGGCTCTAAGCTTATCTCTTCATTTATGAGCGGGCCAACCCAAGGCTATTATCAAGACTTAACTCGTATGAGCCGTGCGTTAGCGATAAGCTCTGATATGGCGATGCTAACGCTCGGTGGGGAGCTTAAACGTAAAGAGATGATCTCAGCGCGTTTAGGGGATGCACTTAGCCACCTTTATCTTGGCTCTGCGGTATTGAAAAAGTATGAAGACGATGGCAGGCAGCAAAGCGACTTAGACTACGTGCACTATGCCATGCAGTTCTGCTTGTATAACACAGCAAAAGCGCTGCAAGACACCTTCACTAACTTCCCCAGCAAAGCGGCGGGCGTATTGCTCAAAGGATTAGTGTTCCCATTGGGCAATCGCTACAAAAAACCATCGGATGATTTAGCCATCAGTATTTCCAAAAGCTTGATGGTTCCGGGCGAGCAGCGCGACCGACTGACCGAATTGTGTTATGTCGGTAAATCGGACACCGATCCGGTTGGCTTAATTGAAAACGCATTTTTAGCCATGTACAAGGTACGCGGTCACGAAGGCAAAGTATTGGCGGCCATCCGCGAGGGTAAAATTGCTAAAAAAGCATCGCTGAACGAGAAGATGCAGCAAGCCATTGAGCAAAAAGTGTTGAATCAAGTTGAAGTGGATGAGATTTTGGCCGCTGAAGCGCTGCGTTACCAAGCGATTCAAGTGGATCACTTTAGTCACGATATGAGCGAAACCCTCACCAATGAAGTCAAAAAGCCACAGCTAAATAGTGTTGCTTAGTGATATAACTGATTGATAACGATAAAAGCGTTGCTTGGTGCAACGCTTTTTTTATTCAATCAGGCTTTTTTGTCTAATATTGCGACAAGAGATCCAACCACTATACCGAACAGTAAAAAATAGGATGCGATTTAGGCGATAAACTTTTATCCTACGAGGGTTTTTTTAAAGGAAAAGAATAATGATCATCAAACCAAGAATTCGCGGTTTCATCTGTACCACAACACACCCAGTTGGCTGTGAAGCAAACGTAAAAGAGCAAATTGCTTACACTAAAGAAAAAGGTGCAATTGCAAACGCGCCAAAACGTGTCCTTGTTATCGGTTCTTCAAGTGGTTACGGCTTGTCATCACGTATCGCTGCGGCGTTTGGTGGTGGTGCTTCTACCATTGGTGTTTTCTTTGAAAAAGCGGGCACTGAGAAGAAGGCGGGCACAGCAGGTTGGTACAACTCCGCAGCATTCGATAAGTTTGCAAAAGCAGAAGGCCTATACTCTAAGAGCTTAAATGGTGATGCTTTCTCAAATGAAGCAAAACAGAAAACGATTGATTTGATTAAAGAAGACCTAGGTCAAATCGACATGGTGGTTTACTCACTGGCTTCTCCAGTACGTAAAATGCCAGAAACAGGCGAAGTGATCCGCTCTTCACTGAAGCCAATTGGTGAAACCTACACATCAACCGCAGTAGACACCAACAAAGACCAAATCATTGAAGCAAGCGTAGAGCCTGCAACCGAGCAAGAAATCCAAGACACAGTGACCGTAATGGGTGGCGAAGATTGGGAGCTTTGGATGGCGGCGCTATCTGACGCTGGCGTTCTGGCAGATGGTTGTAAAACCGTAGCTTACAGCTACATCGGTACTGAGCTAACTTGGCCTATCTACTGGGATGGCGCGCTAGGTAAAGCGAAGATGGACTTAGACCGCGCAGCGGCTGAACTTAACGCGAAACTAAGCCAAACTGGCGGCAGCGCTAACGTTGCGGTGCTTAAGTCTGTTGTGACTCAAGCAAGCTCGGCTATTCCTGTTATGCCGCTTTACATCGCGATGGTGTTCAAGAAAATGCGCGAAGAAGGTGTACACGAAGGTTGTATGGAACAAATTCACCGCATGTTTAGCGAGCGTCTCTACAAAGCAGACGGCAGCGCAGCAGAAGTGGATGAGTGCAACCGCCTACGTCTAGACGACTGGGAGCTGCGTGAAGACATCCAAGCGCATTGTGCAAAACTATGGCCAGGCATCACCACCGAGAACCTAAAAGAACTGACCGATTACGTTGAGTACAAAGAAGAGTTCTTGAAGCTGTTTGGTTTTGGCGTTGAAGGCGTAGACTACGAAGCAGACGTCGCAACAGATATCCAGTTCGACGTACAAGATATTTAATGACAAGAAAAGCGCTCAGTATTGAGCGCTTTTTTTTGAAGTGCTAAAAGCGAAGTGCTAAATGCTAGGTGAGAAGCCTAAAGCCTAAACTTCGCTTTTAGCACTTTGCCCTTAGCATTTTAATTACGTCAATATAATCAACACCGTACCCGCCAGCGTCATCAATATATTTGCGATAGCATACGTCCCTGCATACCCAAGGGCTGGGATGGTGGACTTGGCTTGCTCGTTCACTACATCCATAGCGGGGCCGCAGGTGCGGGCGCCGACGATGGCACCGATGAGTAGTGCGCGGTTCATTTTCAGTACGTAGGCGCCAACTAAGTAGGCGACCATTACTGGAATAACACTCACCAGCAAGCTAACACCGATGATCTGCGGGCCTACTTCAGACATATAGCTAAAGATGCTGTCACCGGCACTTAAGCCGATCCCGACCATAAAGAACATCAAGCCTAAGTCTTTGACCATATTTAGTGCCCCTTGAGGGACATAACCAAACGTCGGGTGGTTGGCTCGCAGGAAGCCAAGCATGATGCCAGATAGCAATAGGCCGACGGCATTACCAAGGCCAAAGGTTACTTGGCCAAAAGTCATGGTGATAAGACCAAATAGAATCCCCAAGATAAAGAAACTACAGAATGCCAATAAATCGGCCATTTGGCTGTGGATAGAGATAAAACCGATCCGCTCAGCAAGGCCTAAGACTCGGCTCTTCTCGCCGCTGACTTGTAAAATATCCCCTTTTGCTAAGACGATATTCAAATCCATTGGCATCTCAATTTGAGCTCTGACCACGCGGTTTAGGAAACAGCCGTATTCGGCAAGGTTGAGATCAGAAAGCTTTTTGCCAGCGATACTGTCGCTTTTGACCACGATCTCTTCTTCAACCACACGCAAGTCGAGCAGGTTACGGTCAAATACTTCCTTACCATTACGAAAGCTTGGGTCAAGGCGGGCGTGACTGTCAGGAAAGCCTACTAGCGCAATTTCATCGCCTTCTTGCAATATTGCGTCACCATCTGGGTGGGCGAGAATGCCATTACGGCGAATACGCTCGATATAACAGCCTGTTTGGCGGTAGATACCCAGTTCGCGTAGGTTTTTACCGTCGGTCCAAGCCACAAGCTCAGGGCCGACGCGATAGGCGCGAATGATAGGCAAATACACTTTACGTTGGGCACTGCTGTCGAGGCCGCGTTCTTGCGCTATTTGAGTCGCGGAATCGTGTAGGTTTTGCTTTTGCAGTTTTGGCAGCAACTTAACCAGCAAAATCATACTGGTTAAACCGACTAAGTAAGCAATGGCGTAGCCCACCGATAAGTTCTCACGCACTTTTTCCATCGTGATGCCATCAGGCAACTCAGCAAGGCCAGTGCGCAGCGCATCTTGCGCACCTACTAAGATGGGTGTCGAGGTTAAAGAGCCGGCCATCATGCCCGCAGAGAAACCAAAATCAAGAGCAAGGTATTGATTAATAAAGACGGAAATCGCCAGCGCCGTGACAAGTAAGGTCAAACTTAAAATAAAGTAGTGCTTGCCATCGCGGAAGAAAATACCAAAGAAGTTTGGCCCCGCCTCGATGCCGACACAATAGATGAAGAGCATAAAGCCGATGGTGAGTGCGTCGGCGTTGAAACTAAAGCCGAGGTTCCCCATAAAAATAGCACTGATCAGGACGCCGATAGCACTGCCCAGTTGAAGCCGGCCGAATTGAATTTTTCCGATCGCAAGGCCCAAGGCAAGTACGACAAAAATCAATAAGATAGGATTTTGTTTCAGTAAAATGATGATGTCAATATTCACTGCTTTAACTCAACAATATACGCTGTGAAGAGGGAAGGTCTGTATACTGGTGAAGTGTAACTGAAAGTAGTTGAACTAAGAACCAGATTATGCGTTTTTTAGCGAATTCTTTTGATATCTAAATAGTGCGGATCAAAAAAGCTCGCCGATGGCGAGCTTTTTAAAACAGGTGTTGTCTTATCGGCTAGTAAAATTAGTCGAAAAGCTCAAGGTTTGCTTTTGCGTATGCTTCAAATTCAGTGCAGCCACCAACATGGTCTTGATCAACAAAGATCTGAGGCACAGTTTCAACTGGCTTGCCCACGGTCTTTTCTAGGTCAGCTTTGCTGATGCCTTCGGCATGAATATCGACATAGCGGTAGTTGAAATCTTCACGCTTTTCTTTCAGCGTCTCTGCGATCTCTTTTGCGCGAACGCAATATGGACAAGCTGGGCGACCAAAAATCACTACAAACATACTTTTCTCCTTTGTTTTTGTGCTAGCAACTATGCCTCAAACCGCAAGGGAAATAAAGTGAGAAAAACCTTTTAGTTTGATAGGCAATGACTATTGATGTGAGCAGTAGCGAAGGGAGTGTGATCTTTATCTGTGACCAGTAGCATAGTTTAACTATGCCTTGCTAATTACCCGAATTAAATTGAAGCAAATCAAAATACTACTCGCTATTTCAGCGCAACCTAGAGGGAGTTTATTTTGGCTGCAAGGAAGTTCCATGTTTCAATTTATGACATCCGCCAAGATCATTTTTGGCGAAGGGGCATTGCAATCGTCGCTCTCTATCATTAATCAATATGGTTACAAGGTGTTGCTGGTGACAGGACAAGATGTCCAGCGCAGTGAGACCTTGGTCAATTACTTAAAAACGCAAGGCTTGCGCTACCAGCAGGTTTCGGTGTCTGGTGAGCCATTTATTGCCATGATAGAAGAGATTGCGATCCAAGGGCGTAAGTTTAAACCCGATATGGTCATTGCTATTGGGGGAGGCAGTGTTATCGATACCGGCAAAGCGCTGGCGGCGGTGATCCCCAACCAAGGTGACCTCTATGATTACGTTGAAGTGGTTGGCCGAGACGTGCCGTTAAAGTCGAAACCGTTGCCGTTTATTGCCATTCCTACCACCGCCAGTACCGGCGCTGAGGTCACCCGTAATGCGGTGTTAAAGTCGGGCCAAGACCAAGTGAAAGTGAGCTTACGTAGCCCAGAAATGCTTGCTGATGTGGCGATTGTTGATCCGACGCTTTCCTACGGTACCGACTTATACACCTCAGGGCGCGGCGCGATGGATGCGTTTACCCACCTGATGGAAGCGTATGTTTGTGGTGACCCAAACCCAATTACCGATATGATTTGTGAAGAAGGCTTACGGCGTCTATCTAGCGCGATTGCGCCGGCCTGTTTGTATGATGATCATGCGGCGCGCGCCGATCTTGCCTTTGCGGCCATGCTTGGGGGAATGGCGATCACTAACGCTAAGCTTGGCGCTGCCCATGGTTTAGCTTCTGCGCTTGGGGGCAAAATTAAAGCGCCTCATAGCGTTATTACCGCGCGCCTTGCGCCTTATGTGATGAGTGAGAATATTGATGCCGCGCGAGTCATGCAGCGCGATGATATCTTAGCGCGTTACCACAACTTGGCCAAAATTGTAACTGGCAAGCCAAGTGCACAGCTAGAAGATGGCATCGAGTGGGTCAATGCAATGCTTGAAACCTTAGAACTGCCGACCTTGTCGGAGTTTGGCATTTGTCATACCGCGTTCAACATTGTCGCCCAAGACGCATTGAAATCGGTCGCGATTAAAGGCAACCCGATCCCGCTGACTCAAGCGCGGTTAGAGCACATTCTTAGTCAGGTTTGTCCGTGCCAGGTACAAGGCCAAGTTTGCGAGGAAGAGGGCGCTAAAAACATCAAGGAAGAGGATGAAACTCAGGCTGCAACCGCCAGAGTGCTCAACCTAGACCAGTCGATTGCCAAAGAACAAGACAGTCAGAAAGAATAGAAGTAGATGGTATGAGTAATAAAAAACGGAGCCGAAGCTCCGTTTTTTTTAAAACTGACTCATTTTGTCGTAGCGCGAGTCTTTCAGCGCTTCTTTTACGCGTTTTAGGTTTTCTCTAAAGCCCGTTCCGCGGCGGAGAGTAAATCCGGTAGCTAGCACATCAATGACGGTCATCTGTACGACACGACTTGCCATTGGCATGTAGACGTCGGTGTCTTCAGGAACATCAAGAGTGATAGACAATGACGAAGCGTGATCGAGCGGTGAGTCTTTTGCGGTGATCGCAATGACAGTTGCACCGTTCTCACGGGCAAGGTTGGCGACTTCCACTTGGCTCTTAGTGCGACCCGTGTGGGAGATCAGCACAATCACATCGTTATCTGTGCTGTTAATGCAGCTCATTCTTTGCATTACCACATCGTCAAAACAGGCGATCGGGATATTAAAGCGAATAAACTTATTTTGTGCGTCTTTAGCCACGGCGGAGGAAGCGCCTAAGCCAAAGAAAGAGATTCGTTTTGCTTGAGTGAGCAGGTCAACCGCACGGTTCACTTGCATAGAATCAATGCTGTTTTTTGCTACATCAAGACACGCCATCGTAGATTCAAAAATCTTATGGGTGTAAGCGTCAGGGCTATCGTCTTCTTCTACGTTACGGTTAACGTATGGAGTGCCGTTAGCTAGGCTTTGGGCTAAGTGTAATTTAAAATCAGGGAAGCCTTTGGTATCGAGTCGGCGACAGAAGCGGTTAACCGTGGGTTCACTCACATCGGCCATTTTCGCAAGCGTGGCAATGCTAGAATGAATCGCCGTCTGGGGAGACGCCATGATCACTTCTGCTACTTTTCTCTCGGACTTACTAAAGTTTTCCAAGTTCTTCTGTATTTTTTCTAATGTATTCATAGTGTTCACGAGGGTGTAGAGAACATCTTTACTGACTACGACCTGCCATCGACAATTGCACGAATGGGCTTCACAAAGGGTGAATATAAGAGGTTATAACGAGTCAGCCGCTTGTCTTCGAGTATAAACGAAGCGCATCGTTTGCTTTAGTAAAAGGCGTTAATTCCTATAACTAAATGTCTAGAATATGACAAGCCTCAAACAAAGTTTCAGCAAAAATGCGCATTTGCCGAAAAAATGGCCATATTTTCCATCGACTTTTGCCAAATTTTGATATGCAAGCAACATTTTTCGAAAGAAACTTACATGTGAAGTGCTAAATGCGAAGTGCTAAATGCGAAGTAAGCGGCAGGGCGCTTTAATTTCGCATTTAGGATTTAGTGGTTGTAGTCGCTCTTAGCACTTCGCTCTTAGCCCTTCGCCCCAATCTCTGCGCATAGCTTGTCGATGCGTTTGATCAGTGAACGGTTGCTGGCGGCGATTTCGCGCTGTTCAACGAGTACTGACTGTAAAATGTCGTGAGTGGTGAGTGGGTTGGCGAGTACGACGCGAAAGACGACAGTCGAGCGGCCTTCCCATTGCTCAGGTGTTAAACGAGTACGAGAAACAAAAGACTTGCCCGTTTCACGTTGCTGTTTTTGCACTTGCATGGTGAGTTCATTAAGCAACTGGTTGAGCTGATCTTTTTGCGCTTTATTTGCCTTTACAAATGCTTGCTTTGCCGTGGTTGGCAAGTAGCGGTAGGTGAGCAGGCATAACTCTGGTTCAGAGATAAGCTCAAAGTCGGGTTGCTGTTTAATTAGGTTGGCAAAGTAGCTCGCCTTGTTGATACCTTGGTCGATCAAAAGCTCGTAGCCTGGGCGGCTAATAATGTGCATGGCGGCGTAAACCAGCATGGCCATGCCCGAGCGTGAGCCTTCTAACGTGTGGCTACCGAGATCTTTTGAACCTTTACGCAGGATGTATTCGGCGTGATGTTCAATCGCCGCCATTGCATGTGGGTCTTTAAACAGTACCATGCCAGCGCCCATTGGGATGTAGAGCTGCTTGTGGGCATCGATGGTGACCGAGTCAGCTTGCTCAATCCCCGCCAAAAGTGGACGGTGATTATTAGACATCAAGGTCGCGCCACCCCAAGCGGCGTCAACATGGAAGTGGCAATCTTCGCGTTTGGCGATTTTGGCCATCTCGGGTAATGGGTCGATGTTACCGGTTTCGGTGGTGCCCGCCACGCCGATAATCGCAAATGGCTTGATCTTTTGCGCTTTAAGCTCGGTGATTTTGCGTTGTAAATCCGCCGGACAAATACGGTTGTCTTGGTTGGTTTTCACCGACACTAAGCTATCACGGCCAATGCCTAACACATCGGCCGCTTTTTTCAGTGAGTAGTGACCACGCTCTGAAACCAATATCGCTAAACCTTCGTAGCCATAATGTTTCATGGCTTTAAATAGACCTTCTTGCTCGACACCTTTAAAGTCGCCGTCTGCTTTGAGGGCATTGTTGCGCGCCACCCATAAAGCGGTGATATTGGCGATGGTACCACCAGAGCAAAACGCGCCTAACGAATGGTTAGCACTGTGCATCCATTGGTTATAAAAAGTTGGCTTATTTTGATAGATAAGGCCATGGAGCATGCCCAGCACTTGGCGCTCTAAAGGGGTAAACGCTTTAGAGGTTTCGATTTTGACCAAGTTTTGGTTCAAGGCGATCATGATCTTCGATAGCGGCATTAAAAAATACGGCAGCGCAGAGGTCATATGGCCGATGAAGCTAGGCGATGAAGTATGAACTGAGTGAGAAACCAGTTTGTCTAGTAGGTGCTGAGTATGCTCGGATACAAACTCGGGCTGCTCTGGGATATAAGGGTTGGAAAAATTCTTTTCGATTTCCCACAGCGGCTTTTCCTCGGCCACGATATGCTCGCGGAGGAATTCGTTTAGGTTCTGTGAGAGTTCTCGTTCGATGTGGCCCAACGTTGAATCGGGAGCTTCCGGTACGGTGAAAATCTTGAGGAGACTTTCGAAGCTTACATCAGCAGTTTTATTATCTACCATACTAACTAGTTTTCTTGGTGTACGTTGTCTCTTATGCGCGTCAATCTAAACGAAAACGGGCGCAATGTCCCGTTTTAATTATGCAATCGATAGTTTCACTATGAAAGTTAACGCAAAATTAGTCGCACTGAGTTTGCTCAATTTTGCTGATTTTCGCGTTGTAGTGACTCAATGCTTGATCAATTTTGCTCGGATGGCTAAGAAGATCGGCAAAGGCGGTACGCAAGTCGTAGTTGTTCGGGTGAGGCAAGGCTTGCCGGTCGGAAAAGGTTTCTTTGGCCAGTTTACCAAGCTTATCATTGCGGGTTGTAAGCTGTTTGATGTCTTGTTGTTCAAGTTTGAGCCAACTTTCTACCGAGCCTGCGGTGTTGACTTTACTCGGGTCATTCGCAAGGTAGTGGTGCACCGCTTCACGGTTAAGCTCAAAATGGTGAGTTCGACCTTTTAAGAACCACTCGCCAACCTCTTTGAGTTCCGGCTGCTGCGTGGTGGTGATGGTGACTAAGTCTTTGTACCATGCGAGAGACGCGTCGATGTAAGCATCGTACTTGCTTTGCTGGCAAGTGGATTGAGCGGCAAACGACAGCGTAGAAACACTGGTGAGCAATACGGCAATAGCAAAGCGTTTCATGTTAATTCCTTTTGTGATAATGCATTGGTATTTTAATAAAATGTTATTAATTATCAATGGAATTTCACCAAGATTATGAGAGCGAAACGAAAAATAGAATAAATAGTGGCACTAAGATACTCAATATAAAGCCACTCACAATGGCAATCGGAACACATTTTACCCCGCCAGTTGATTGGATCACCGGCAAGGTGAAGTCCATCGCCGTCGCGCCCGCATAACCGATCGCGGTACAAGGGAACCTGCCAATAACCAACGGGATAGCCGCAAGAGCAACCAGTTCACGAGACAACTCAAGTAAGAAAGAGGCACCGCCGAGAACCGGGCCAAACGCATCACTGATTAAAATGCCAGAAAGTGAATACCAACCAAACCCAGAAGCCATTGCAAGGCCCTGGTTGAGGGGCAAATCTAAGACTAGTGCACTGATGGCACCGCCAATCAAAGAGGTCACAATGATCACCAACGCGATGATCATGCCATGCTTGTTCAGCAAGATCTGGCGCAGGGTAAGGCCACTATTTCTGAGTTGAATGCCAATAAACAGCAGCAATGCCAGCAAGATCCACTCACTCCATTGATCAACGTTCGATAGGTCAAGTGGCAACATCAGCCCCGCGATAAGCCCGCCACCAACCACAACAATTAGTTTAACCGATTCCATCGCCATTGCAGAAAAGGGCAGGGTACGCCCGGCTTGCTCTGTTTTCACTGGCAGCAGTTTGTCTATCAAAGGCAGAGCCAATAAGTTACACGCGCCGATAATGGCAAAAAAGCTGCCCGTATAGGTCAGGATGCTTTTAATGTTGCCACCGAGGTTATCAAGCGCCGCAAGGCTCAACCCCATTAAAAACAGGATCACATAAATAAGGTAATGGGTGCTTTTATTGACAAAAGCCAGATAACGCTGACCTGCAAACGGCAGTAGGTACCCCAAGATTAAAGGGGTAAAGATGTAGATCATCCCTGAATACATGTAAATCCTCGTAAAATCGCTGTATTGCTTGCCCTATAAGGCTTCGCGTATTGTTCTATATGCGGCACTCGCCCTTTCTACCCGCCATTTACCGAGCGCTGTCGCCACTTTGTCGCCATTTCTGCCGCCACTTCTGCCGCCATTTCTGTCGCCATTTCTGTCGCCACTTTTCGTGCGCGTTATAAGCCCATCCGAGCTATCGGATTTAGCTTGGTGGCTTCCGTTAAATGAGTGGGGGAGAAGTGAGCATAAACCATTGTTTGCTCTATATTCTGGTGTCCGAGGATATTTTGCAAGTCAATTATGTTACCGCCCCCAATCATATAGTGCGTGGCGAACGTATGGCGAAGCACGTGGGTCGCTTGTCCTTCTGGCAAATTTGGCAGGGCGCGGATTAACACCTTGTAAGCGCCAGGATATTGAGTGGGAAACAAACGGCCAGCACCAGGCTTATAAATTCGCTCGTACAGTTCTTTACGAACAGGAACAGAGCGGTTCCTTTTTCCTTTGGTATTGGTGTAAGTCACTTTGTACTTGGATAGTTGAGCACCTTTTAGGTTGATCGCTTCGTTAATTCGGGCGCCAGTTTCCAAGCACAAGCGGAAGATGTTCGCTAAGTTTTCGCCTAAGCAACTTTTCTCTGCGGTATCTAAAAGGTGCGTGATCTGCTCTTCGCTTAAAAAAGTGAGCTCAGACTCGCCAGTTTTGATTTTGCTTATGCCGTTAACAGGGTTTGGTCGGCTCCACTCGTCTAGTTTGGCTAATGTATTGAAAATGGCTTTTAACCGAGTGGTATCGGTATTCAAAGAAGCGGCAGACATAACACCAGCTTCTTGGCCCTTTGATTTTGGTGTACGATTCGCTCGGTAGTGCGCCAGCTGTTTAGTGGTTATGTGCGCAGCTATGGGGTTGCCCAGATCTTCACACAACAACTCCATTCGGCGTTTAGCAAACGCACCAGACTTTAAGTTTTTGCCATGTAGTTGGTACCAGAGATCGATGATTTCGGATAACCTGCGTTGATCTGGCTTATGACCAAGCCAAGGTTTGTCATTGGTTTCCCTCATTACATGAAGCTCGAAAGCCTTTGCTTCACCCTTAGTGACAAACTTTTTACGTACGCGCTTACCTCTACGTCCATTCGGGTAGCACTCACACATCCAAGGCTTGTCGGAGCCATCTTTTAAGTTGCGGATAGACATTTAACACATCGCTTATACTGTTCATAAAAACAGTATAAGCGATAAGGAACGGAGAGCAATGTTTCATATTGTGATATGTGCACAGTTGGCTTGTTTGAAAAATGATATTTTTCTTGCATTGGATATTAGGGGGGACTCTCAAGTTCTAGTAAGTTGAAGGTTGATGTAAATAAAAGCGTTTTAACTATATGAATAATAGAGAATATTAAAGTGACATTTCAAATTTATAATGTTGTGATCGAAGGTCGTGAACATGAGCTATCAAGGGGTCTAAATACACAAGATAATGTGGTATCAGTTTTAACAGGAAAAAATGGCACTGGTAAAAGTACTATTTTGGAATTCATAGCGTCGAACTTCGTAGTAAGTGATAGTTTTCTTATTGAGTATCCTTCAAATTGGGATGAGAATTTTAACTCTGTCATGTCGGATTACTCGGCTAATCAAATTGTATATCGTTCTTCAGAGAACAAGATTGCAGCTCAAAGAATTAGTAAACTAGTAGCATGTGTATTTAAATCTAATGAATATATTAAAGAGCGAAAGAAAGTTTTTCCTACAAGGTTGATTTGCCTTTCGACTAGTCCTTTTGATCGATTTCCAATCAATGTCAAAAAAATATTGATGGAAGATAGTATATATTCATATATAGGAATGAAAAATAGCCAAAGAAATAGTTCGATAGTGTCTCTGATTTCAAATGTCTTAGATACTATGTTCAAAAAGCCAGAAAAATTACAAATAAATTTTAATGTAATTAGGACAACACTTGATTATCTTGGGTATGGTAGCAGAATATTGGTAACGTACCGTTCTAACTTATCTAGGACTGATGTTCCATTTATATCAAAGAAGGAAATGTCAGAATTATTGTCAAAATATGACGGTCCACTAATAAATTCTATTGAGATAGGTAGTAGAACTTGGGGTGAAATCGTTGAACAAGTGCAAAAAAGTATCTCAGTTTTAGTTGAATCTAATGGTAATCGTTGGAAAAATTCATTTAGCATCCCAATTAATTTGACAAAAAATAGAACGTTGGAAGATGACTATATAAAGGCGATCCAGGTCCTGTCTCAAGTTGGTTTATTTAAGATAAAGAGCCTTAAGCTTTCGCAGAAACAAGATAATCGGAAGTTTATTGATTTTATAAATGCTAGTTCCGGTGAGCAGTGCTTAGCATTAATGTTACTCGGAATTGCGAGTCAAATAGAAAATAATTCATTGATATGTATTGATGAACCTGAAATAAGTCTACACCCAGAGTGGCAAAAAGATTTTATACCATTGATAAATAACTTGTTTGGAGCCTATCGAGGGTGCCATTTTATCATCGCAACGCACTCACCTTTGATTATCTCTAATTTAGAATCAAAAAACTGTTTTGTATTGGATTTAGATAATAATGACTTAGTGGATATAGGTGTGTCAACGAGTAATTCATCTGATTATCAGTTAGCAACTTTGTTTAAATCGCCTGGTTTTAGAAATGAATATCTAGTGAATGAGTCATTGGACATACTGAATAGTTTAGCAAAGTTAATGCCTATATCTGAAACGCTATTAAAGCGAACTGAGTTGCTTGTTTCTTTAAAGGTGAAATTAGATGAGTCCGACCCAGTATATTCACTGATTAATACAATAGAGAAGGTGTTAGAGGCAGTGGATGCGAATTAATAATATTGTTGTCTATAGTGATAAAGAAGCTAATGTAATAGATGACTATTACTCACTAGAAATGAAATCAAGTCAAGATTGGAGTTTGGATAGATTTTCTAATATTAGACAGGCGATCAAGAGTCACTATAAAATTGAACAAAACTACACATGCCCATATTGTAAAGTTATATACCCAATAACCCATGGAATGGTATGGGATATTGACCATATAATCCCCAAGGATACTAAACTTCAGTTTATGTTTGAACCAAGAAATCTATGTGTCGCATGTAAAGATTGCAATAATGCTAAAGGTTCAAAAAATGTGCTAGAAAATGTCGATAGAGTGCGATTTCCAACTAATGCTCGCGACTATAAAATAGTGCATCCCCACTTTGATATATATGATGCACATATTAATGCTGTTGTACCTGGTGATTTTTATAGGCCACTCAGTAGAAAAGGGGAGTTTACTATTATTATTTGTAGGTTACTTCGTTTTTATGGAGTAGTACAGAGAGAGCAGCCAGATATTGAAATAGATGAATTAGCTAAGGCAATGATAACTAGTGAAGGTGCAGCAAGGAGAGTAATGGAAGATGAGTTAGTGCGAAGAATTACAGAGAAAAGAAACCAGACCCCATAATTGGGGTCACGGCTTATATGTCTTCTTCTTGTTCTTTTGCTTCTTTACGACTATGAAGTTCGTTTATAAATAGAATGTTTGCTTTCATCACATTAATGATTGCTTCAAATTGCATTACCGATATTAGACCAATGACTGGTAGTATTAATCTTTGAATTATTGGTATAAATTCATGTGAATTATGTATGGAGTCTAAAATGACTTTTAAAATAAATATTGCCATTACAATAATAACCACAAAAGAGGACTTTAGAATACTAGCTACAATGAATTCCAGTCGTTTCAATCGTGCCTTGGCTTCTGAAAAATCAACATTTATTATCTTTGACTCTTGATCTCTAATTTTGTCTAATGCATCAGGATATAAATATGCAACCCATATCCCCATTAGTGTAAACACCATTGTTGAAACTACTAGCATGTTTGTGAGAAAGTTATTAATACTGTCATATTTGAATGATAGGTTAAAGTAATTGCTAATGTAATATAGAATAATAACAATTACTATATACCTAACTATACCTCTTATCATTACTTATTAGCCTCTTTAATATCTGCAAGTTTTTTCTTCATTTTTGCTTGCTCTTTTTTCAAAGGTTGAATGTATCTATTAATGTTTTCATATATATGAGAGTATAGCACATCTGCTGGGAAGTACTGTTCCTCATCCGCTAGTATTACTATTTCATCTCGTAGTCGATACTTGTCAATCCAGACAGTTCCTTTGTCAGTAGAAAAGCCAATATTATTCCATTCACATGGTTTTCTATTATCCTTGGCATGTTTTTCTATCAGTTCTTTAACTTCCTTCATACTTGGCCGAGACTCAGCAATGACTTCAATTCTTTTTTCTTTGATTTTTTTTCCTAACGTAGTCGCTGGGAATAGAGAGTTAAATTTGTTTACGAAGTCAGCTCTGTCATTTTTACCATTTACAACAATAGTATCTCTCGTAATAACATGAGTAATACTATTAACAAGCTTTTGTAAGCTGACGTTATCTGTGGCGAGGCTTTTTGTTACCATCGAAAAGCGATATAGGCACTTTACTTCGTTATATTTTGTAGAGTTATGCGCAATGCGTGCATATCCATTTTCTGAAAGTTTATACTTGCCATCATGTTTTACTCTATTAGTAATGGCGTGTTTAACGAAATCCTTAAATAATTCAGCATCGCACAGAGAGTGGTCAAATTTTATAGATACAACTGCTTTATACTCTGGAATAATCCAGTAATAACATGGTCTTCCCCAAATTACATTTTTTCCACGATGTTTGGTGCTGGTCTTTACAATTTTATCTGATCCAGAAGCTTCATTTTCATCAACTCCCCACATCGTTCCTGAGCTATGATGATCTGATTTCCATAAAACAATAAGGAAGTGACCTGTTTTTGGGTCTTTGTAGACGTGCTTACAATAGACTTTTGGTTTGTTGTCTCTAGTTGTGTTCGGATCCCAAGGGATGGTTGTTGAAAGAGGTCGGTCTTGAACCCAATCCATTATTTTGTCAAATGTTTCTGAGAGATCTAAGCCAAGGCACTTGTCTCCTTTTATTTTGTATAAACCACAGTGCTCCACATTAAAGTAGGTCATATAGCCATTAAAATACATTTTTTACTCCTAGCCGTAGAATTGTTAAGTTGTATTACAAAAAACATAGTGTCAATTCTCTAAGGAACTTTAATTACCATTTTTTTGATTTTTTCTTGAAGCTTTGTTTAAAACACTGTCAAAGACTTTATCATAACTAGACTGAACTCTGTCCACTGAGGATGCATCTACAAAGTGGTCATCTCCATGAAAGTAGTGCTTAGATAAGTCTTTTTTAATTTCATTTTTATCTTGGCCTTCGAATTCAGCAAAATAGCCGTCGATAGTCGCTAGCTGTATTCCTTTTTGTCTATACCGTCTTTCATCAGTTCGATGTCTTGCAGACTCTCTTAAAATATAGAAACCAGGAGCAGAACAGAATACAATGATAAATGTTCTCAATAGTATCAATGTGTACTGGGGTGCTCCTTCCTGGTTTACTAGATCGCTATAATTAAAATGTGTTATAAAATAAATTATTGCAGATAGTAACCAAAGAATACCAACCCCCCTTAATAAGTCGGCGGTACTTTTTTCACTATTGGCTTGCTTTATACTTGTATCAGCTAGTGCATCTGTAGCAATATAGTTTAGAGTCTTTCTTAATGCCTGATTCAGTTCAACAAATTCATTTATTTGTTGAGAAACATTACTGGACAATGAATCGACCTGTGACTTTACGTCATCAATTGTCTCATCTCTATATTTATCTAGGCTAGATATTGTGTTTTCTATAGCACTATCTATTGCTTTCGTCGCTTCTGTTCTAATATCCAGTTTTATGGTGTTAATTTGATTGTTAGAAGTTTTTTCAATATCTCTCAATGCGCTAGAAAGTTGCTTGCTAATATCGTTGCTTGTAGACGATGAAATGTTAGCTTCTAATTCTTGTAGCTGCAGTATCTTTTTGTCATAGAATCGTGAGATATTAGATATACTTTTTTCTGTGTCATTATTTATTCGTTCAACTGACGTTTTTACTAGTTTATTTAGTTCTGATTGTCTTATGGATAATTGATTAATCTGTCCCGATAATACATTTGAATCTAAAGGTTCTCCAACTGCTGTATTTTGCAATATGTCAGATAAGTGTTGAAGTTCAGTACGTAGTCCATCAGTTAATGTTGTTGAGCGCAATAGGTTTCGTGTTGCTTTATTTAGAAGCAATAGGGTTTCATTGCTTATGCTCTGATTTTGGCTATTATTTAACTCAGTTGTGAACTGAAGGGCTATACGTTCAAAGCTAGCCTGGTTTCTTGGTGACTTGCTAAAAACCAGGCTATTATTGATCAATAGCCTTTCAATATCATTTATCAAACTTAATAATATTTTTGTTCTTTTCTGTGAAAGGTTCACTTTGACTAATCTCATTGTCACCTACTTCTTCTCCATCACCAAAGCAACTCTACCCGCAACCCTTACATCATCTTCATCAACTGTAAGCGTTGAACCATTAAAGCTGATCGCAAGCTTCTTACCTGGTAAACGTTGAATCTCATTCAAAGAGAGTAGGCCGTCCATATCTACTAGATATGTTCCTGCGACCGCTTGGCGAACTTCTTTATCGATGATGTATGTTAAATCACCCTCTCGAATCGCCATGGCATTAATGACTGAGATTTCTTGTAAAAGCGCTTTGTCGAATGTGAGAGTTCTCAACTCCTTTAATTCGCCATTGAGAATTAAAAATGAGTCAATGTCGAAAAGTAACTTGGTCTCAAGACGTTTAGATTGATGCTCTTTAACCACACGGTTGGGAAACGGCTCGCCCTCACCAAGTGTCAACCATTTAACGGAAACCCCAGTATACATATGGGCTCGCAGTACAACCTCATATGGGCAAAGGTTTCGCTTATGCCAAGTAGACATTGTAGAAGTCGGGATATTTAGCACAGAAGAAAGCTCTCTTAAGTTCTTAGCTTCAAGTGCATAACAAAGTCGTTCTGTGACGAGTTTCCCACCTTCATAATCAAATGATGGCAGTTGGACTTGTTTTTCTCGCATATTCGATCAATAATCTCTCGCATATGGACGATATGAGCGGCAACTCTATCGTGCGCTATGTAACATTCAATGACTTACAAGGATACCACCATGCTTTCATACCAAGTAGTAATAAATACCCCTTTTATGACTTACGAGCAGTATTCACACTTCTCTGGCATGCCCAAACGCACCATTATGGATTGGGTAAGCGATGGCAAACTTCCTATTAAAAGAAAGGTTAAAGAAAAAGAAACCCCACTCATCAACATGGTTGCTCTTGTTGAAATGGCCACTCGTGAAGCGATGGACAATTTGGGGTAGGGCATGAACAACTCCTCACTTATTCCGACCAAAGAACATTGCCCTTTGTGGCTCAATGTTCTTGGTTGGGCATTCATTTTCGTTCCTTTCTTCTTCAATTGAGTATTCGTTATGGATGACATTGACTCAATGTGCGAATTCCGTGGCACAAAACAAAAGGCATTTAACGAAGCGTGTTGTGCTTTTGCGAACTCCGAGAACATGACCAAGCTTGCAAAGGCCACCGGAATGAACGCCACAATGCTTCGCAACAAGTTAAACCCAGAACAACCGCACGTGTTAACCAACGTCGAGCTTGTGTTGATCACTAAAGCCAGTGGCAACTACACCATTGTTAATAGTCTTTTGCTTGGCCTCGGCATTGTTACCGCGCACATCCCACAAGATGAAAGTGAAGAAACCTTCATAAAACGTGCACTAGAAAACGCCATGCACTCGGGCGACTTGTCTCGCATGGCGCTAGAACACGCCGGAACAACCAGGCTAACCCGTACCCACAAACACAACATCATCAAAAAGGCTCAAACCAGCATCAGTAATTTGGTGCTGTTGATCTCCGATGTTGAAAACCGCACCACAGGCGTCACCCCATTTCTAAGTATGGGGATGGACTTTATCGCCAATGGTGCACCTATTCCGGGTTTGGCCTAAGGAGCACCTAATGATTACGACTAACCCCATTCACCAACCATGCCCAGATTTACCCGCATACGGGTTAACCAAAGAACAAAAAGCTCGAGGACTGGAGCAGCTTAAGCTGGCTAGATCTTCAGTGGCTACTCAAGTCATGGGCAAATTACGTGAAGAATTTGATAACGCAAAAAGTGGTGCTCAAAGAGCCGCGATTAATCGCAGGTTGCAGCGCTTACAGCGTAATTGGATTTAATTCCTGCCCCTGTAACAGGGGGCCTTTTTTTGTCTCAGCGTAGGAGCATAGACATGAGTACTAACACTTCTAAAGCAGCAAATTTTCGTGCCATTAAATTCACTATCAATAGTTTGTTCCAACTAGCGTTGGAGAATGCAGATCTTATCAGCGTTCGTATTGAGTTCTCATCAAATTTGAATTGCCTGAATGTGGTTGTGTTCTCCGAGAATACAACGCATTACCCAGTGCAATTAGGGGGAGATGCCACTCTTAATGAGCTTTTGATAATTGAAGATATTCTGACCGATTTAGTCGTAGAGGCCAAAGACGCAGAGTTGGCAGCATGAACAGATTGAGATTACACGAGCTGAAAATCCGCTCTGAACACTTCGAAG
>Ga0209379_10000360_pt1 | contig 41835 bp, 32 predicted proteins | sample tdDd001_FD_187124 | JGI IMG/M metagenome (GOLD analysis project Ga0209379, IMG submission 187124) | Marine sediment microbial communities from the Atlantic coast under amendment with organic carbon and nitrate - tdDd00.1 (SPAdes)... | ecosystem: Environmental > Aquatic > Marine > Coastal >... | reverse complement strand
TGTTTGCGATTGTCACCTTCCGATTCCAAAGCTAAATTAAGAGCTCTCCATTCTAGTTTCAACCATACTCTTGCTTCCATTTCATCCATATGGTTGTTTTGATATGGCATTGGTTTCAGCTCAAGCTGAGGCTGTAAACAATGAAAAGCTTCGTGAAGTATGATACACTGTCTTTCAATCTTATCTTCAGGAAGTGGCAGAGGAATCAAAGCCCAGTTTCTTTCTCCAATTTTAACAGGTCCTTTTTTTACTTGAATAAATTCAGGAAGTTCACCTTTGAAAATATCTTTATCCATTTCAAGTTTTAAAGAAGTTGAATTTTTGTTTGAATAGATAATTCCATTTAATTCATCAACAAAAAGTATTGGAACATCCAAACTACATCCCCAAAGTAGTCCGTTGTCATTATTACAAATTTCTGTGGTTTCGTCCAATATTTTTTTAATCTCATCGGATGTATAGATCTGATTTGCTCCGATGGACATTTGAAAACTCGCTATTATTACAGAGAGTATCATCAGCAAATTTTTTGTGGTCTTCATCTCGTTTTGGTTATTAATTCAATTCGTTACACGTATCTGTGATTATTATCACTTGTTTGTAATATTGTTAGTAGGTTCAATGGTTATTAATCAGTTTTCATGCCAACAAGCGCAATGTGTTAATTAAGAAGAACTTAGTGGGGTGGCGGATTGGATGTTTGATATTTTTATTGTTGTGTATCGTACAGTTTGTGTTCGCTTGTGAACATGAGAAGCAATCGGTAATTGAAAAGTATGAAATATTGCAAGAATTCAGATTATTCAGTATCTTAAAATATATTCATTATTAAATATGATGAATATTCGAAATGATGATATCTAAATTTAATAAACTATACATTGTAAAGAAATGGGTGAATCTGTGGAAATATTGATGGTTTTGACTGGATTTATTATTGTAGCTGTTGCTGCTAATAGAATTGCTACATATTTTCCTAAGGTGAAATTGCCTGTTATTACAGGATTACTTTTTATTGGAATTTTATCAGGACCTTATATCTTGAATTTAATTCCATCGGAGTCAATTCCCAAATTGTATTTTTTAAATGAGATATCGCTTTCATTTATTGCTTTTGCAGCTGGTGCTGAATTGTATTTGAAAGATTTAAAGGGAAGAATGAGGAGTATCAAATGGATGACAATAGGACAGTTAGTGTTTACATTTGGTATAAGTGTTGCAGTCGTACTTTTAATTTCGGAGCGTATACAGTTTATGTCCGACATGTCATTTGAATTTAAAATGGCAATTGCATTGTTGATGGGAACTGTTTTTGTAACTCGTTCACCAGCATCGGCAATAGCGGTTATTAATGAGTTGAGAGCCAAAGGGCCATTTACGCAAACAGCAATTGGGGTTACTGTGATTAAGGATGTTTTGGTTATCATATTATTTACCATTTGTTTTGCTGTAGCCGATGCTCTGATAACCAATGTGCCTTTTGATGTTTGGTTGGTTATTATTTTAATGGGTGAACTTTGTTTATCTATTTTTTTAGGTTTTGTATTAGGACAGCTGATGAACTTTATTCTAGCTGTAAATATGATTACCAAACTTAAGGCATTGTTTATAGTTCTTTCAGGTTACAGTATCTATTTACTGGCGGCTTTAGTGCATAATAAAAGTTTGTTATGGTTTGGTTTTGATATTTATATTGAACCTCTTTTAATTTGTATTCTTGGTAGTTTTGTTGTAGTGAATTTTGGAAAAAACAGACGTGAATTCAATAAGATTATTGAAATGATAGTCCCATTAATTTACGTTTTGTTTTATACCTTAACAGGTGCTTCGGTTAAATTAGATATCTTACAAAATACATGGGCAGTTGCATTAATCTTTTTTGTAATAAGACTTGTAAGTATTGCAATTGGAGCCTATGTAGGAGGTGCTTTAGGAGGTAATCCTAATTATTATAATAAGATTTTTTGGATGCCATTTGTAACTCAAGCTGGTGTTGCCATAGGATTGGTTTCTGTTATTGCTGCAAAGTATCCAGTTTGGGGAGCTCAGTTTTCTACCATTTTAATTGCAGTTATTGTGTTGAATGAAATAGTTGGACCACCTTTATTTAAATGGTCTATATTACTGGTGGGCGAGAGTCATAAACAAAGAGAGTTGCAACACGAAAACAGGGTGAAAAAAGCATTGATTTTTGGATTGGAAGGCCAGTCGCTGGCACTAGCCAGGCAACTAACAGATCATGATTGGAAAGTGAAGTTGGTAACGCGGAGTAAAGATAAAGCCAATTTGGAATATCAAGGTGTTAGGGTGATTCATATTGAGGATTTTTCACTAAAATATTTGCAATCAATTGGTGCAGAAAGTGCGGATGCTCTGGTGCTTTTAAATCAGGATGAGGACAACTTAAAAATTTGTGAATTGGCTTATGAACATTTCGGAACAAGAGATGTTGTGGTAAGAGTTAATGAGCGTAATTTCATTAATAAATTTCATGAATTGGGTGCTTTAATCGTTGAGCCCTCTACGGTTATGGTAAGTCTAATGGACCATTTGGTTCGTTCGCCAATAGCAACATCATTACTTTTAGGAATGGAAGAAAATCAGGATACAATTGATGTAGAAATGCAAAATCATGAACTGCATGGCACAGCGATTAGAGATTTACAAATTCCGACAGATCTCATAATTTTAGCAACAAAGAGAAATCAGAACACTTTAATTTCAACAGGATATACTCGTTTGCGTCTAGGCGATGTTCTTACTGTTGTTGGTTCTATTTCTAGCATTGAAAAGTTTAGATTGAAAATGGAAAATAACGAGGCTTCCGATTATAAGAAAATACGGTTTGCGGGTAAAACAATTTCTTTTAAGCGAAAGCCATTTCAATCTGACTCGGAATCACCAGGTTAAGAAAACGGTAGTCCAAAATGCTAAAGGAACAACAGTATTCCAAATCACCTCTTCTCTATGACGTGCTCGCATTATTCTTTCATTTTCAACACGATATCTTAATTCCATCAGTTTTTCTTGATTTCTTTCAAATGCGATATCTCTTTCTATTTGTATGTTGTCAAGGTAAATTATTGCTTCTCTGCTTTTGGATGGATTGGAGTTCATGACTTCGACTAAATCATATTCCGATTCATCTAACCTGTTGATGTGATAATATGCCATTCCTCGTTGTAAACGAGCTTCAGTTAAATATGGCTTCTTATTTAAAACATGGGTAAAATCCAGTATCGCTTCATTGTATTTTTTCAATTGCATTTTGGCATAACCTCTATCCTGAAATATGGTTGGGTAGTAAGGCATGATATGAATTGCAGTATCTAAGTGAGGTATTGCTTGTTCATATTTTCCTTCAAGAATTAGCATTCTCCCTTTATCATGATATTTCATGTATCGCTCTACATTTTGTGCAAATATCGCGTAACAAAATAACAGGCTGAATATGAATAGAAATGATTTTTTCATTGGTGTATTATTTACTGGTTAAACGATAAGGGGTATGCATAAATTGTACCAAAAGTGCGCAAAAAAACCCTTCGATATAAATTCGAAGGGTTTTGCAAGTTATTTTGTTATCCTTATGATTTCTTACAACATTCTTTCTGACAGTTTGCGTCACATTTTTTCTTTGCACTTGCTTCTTTAGTACAAGCTTCTTTTTTGCACTCAGAACCGCATTTTTTTGCTTTAGCAGTTTTCGAACACTCTTTTTTCGAGCAATCCTTTTTAGCTTTTTTACAACAAGCTTTTTTCTCTGCTTTTGCTTCTTTTTTTACTTTTTTATCTTTCTTTTGTTCTTGATCCTGATCGTTATCCTGAACTAAAACAACATCGTTATCAGTGGTAATGGTAACAGGTTGAATAGCAATACTCACTGCACTAATCGCAAAAACAAATACAAGGCTAAATAATAATTTTTTCATTGTTCTAATTTTAAAATGTTAATTAATCCGTTTAGTTTTTTATTAAATTGTAAAGTAAAGAACGTAAAAGATCTTTTTATCTCTTGTTAATGAATTGTTAAAGCATAATTAACTTTTAAAAAATAAGCTACCTTTGAGTTGTGGAAAATACTATAAAATATAGACATTCAGACGATAATACATGATTGGTTTATTCAGAAATATAATTGACAAAATAAGTATTTACAGAATACAGATATTTATTGGTGTATCTGTTGTTGTTCTTATTTTATTGCTTTTAATTCAAATAAGATGGATTGGTAGAGCTAGAAGTTTAAACGAAGAGCAATTTAACCATAGAGTAGGTATGGCATTGCATGAATCAGTTGACGAATTTACGAAAGATCGTCAAAGTTGTGAAGCCATGAGAGCCTACATGAATAAGTCAAAATTTGATGCGAATGATAGTGCATTGCTTGAATCTGAAGTTGATAGATTGGATTCTATTATTAAGGAGCAATTTCAAAATTATCAAATTCAATCTCCATACAATATAGAGGTTTTAACCACCGCAGATGAGCAGCCAAGAAGTAAATGTTTCTACTATAGTTTAAGAAAAGCCTTGAGTCACGATAAAGCCGTTCTTAATGTATATTTTCAAAAGCGTGAGCAAAGTTTGATGGATAGCATGGGAAGTATGTTTGTTTTATCAATGATATTGATTTTAATTTTGTTTGCTTTTTTTGGGATTACCGTTTTCTCCTTAATAAAGGACAAGAAGATATTGGGACGTACTACTGATTTAATTAATAATATTGCACACGAATTTAAAACACCTATGGCAACTATTGCTTTGGCTGGTAAAATGTTAGGTCGCGAGAAGATTTATTCTGATGGAAATCAAGTTGTTCATTATTCTAATATGATCTCTTCTGAGAATAACAGATTAAAAAAACAGATTGATCAGTTACTTAAACTTTCCTGTATTGAACGAGGTGAGTTGCAAATGAACTCTAACTCTTTTCATGCACACTCCATATTAGAAGAATGCTCAGAGGCTCTTTCTGTTCGTCTTTCAGAACGTGAAGGCACAATATTTTTTAATAAAAATGCCAAGAATGATTTGATTAAGGGAGATCAGGAATTAATTCAGAATGTAATGTTCAATTTGTTGGATAATGCAATGAAATATTCTACAGAAAAACCTGAAATCACAATAGAAACTAAAAATGTAAATGGAGATTTTCGAGTTTTCGTATCCGATAAAGGAATTGGAATGACTAAGGAAGAACAGAAGCAAATATTTGAAAGGTACTATCGTGCTCCGACTGGCGATCGCCACGATGTAAAAGGTTTTGGAATAGGATTATCGTATTCTCGTATGATAATTGATGCACATAAAGGTTCAATAAATGTTTGGAGTAAACGAAATTTTGGAAGTACATTTACAGTAATTCTACCTCAAGCGTAAATTTAAGTATGAGTAAAAATTTATTTAGAAATATACTATTGGTCGAAGATGACCCTAATCTTGGACAAATATTACATGATTTTTTAGAGATGGAAGGATTCACCGTAACTCTTGCCAGAGATGGAGAAGAGGGATTTGATGAATTCGCAAAATCTGAGTTTAATCTCTGTCTTTTGGATGTGATGCTTCCTAAACTAGATGGTTTTTCTTTGGGAAGAAAGATTCGAAAACTAAATGAAGATGTTCCTATTATTTTTTTGACAGCAAAATCCTTAAAGGAAGACAAGCTTAAAGGATTTGATTTAGGAGGTGATGATTACATTACCAAGCCATTTGATGAAGAAGAATTGGTGAGAAGGATTAATGCAGTATTAAAACGTTCGGGAGCTCAGGCGGAACCGTCCGAAATGCAATTTAAGTTGGGAAAATTCGATTACAATCATATCAATCTTACTTTAACCATTGATACTAAGGAATCTCGTATCACTCAAAAAGAGGGAGAAGTATTGTATTTGTTGTTGCAAAGCAAAAATAATGTACTTCGAAGAGAGGATATTTTGGTTAAAGTTTGGGGAGAAAATGATTATTTTATGGGACGAAGTTTAGATGTATTTATTACTAAGCTCCGCAAACACCTTAAGCCCGATCCTCAAGTTAAAATTGAGAATGTACATGGTGTTGGATTTATATTGTCGGATGATAATTAATTTTCTTTTTTAATATTTGTCGAAAGTAAAATAGTAGTTTTGGGTTTTAAATTTCAAAAAATAATATTGGTATGAGCATACCTCAAAAAATAAAGGAGATAGTAAATTCGATTCCTCAAAATGTAAAATTGGTGGCGGTTTCAAAGACTAAACCAAATGAAGATATCATGGAAGCATATGAGGGCGGATACAGAATATTTGGAGAAAATAAACCTCAAGAGCTTACCAGAAAATATAATGAATTACCTAAGGATATTGAATGGCATATGATTGGTCATTTGCAAAGTAATAAGGTGAAATACATTGCTCCTTTTGTAAGTCTAATTCATGCTGTTGATAGTATAAAGCTTTTAAAAGAAATAAATAAACAAGCGCAAAAAAATAATAGAATTATCGATTGTTTATTTCAGTTTCATATTGCGGATGAACAAACAAAATTCGGATTTTCATTACCCGAAGCAGAGGAAGTAATAAATTCAGAAACTTTTAAAGGATTCGAGAATATTCGAATAACTGGAGTTATGGGGATGGCTACATTTACGGATAATGAAGATCAAATAAAAAAGGAATTTCAAAACCTTAAATTCATATTTGATCAACTTAAGACGAAACATTTTCAAGATATTAATGAGTTTAAGGAGATTTCGATGGGTATGTCAGGAGATTACCGACTTGCCATTGAAGAGGGGAGTACTATGGTAAGAGTTGGAAGTACCATTTTTGGAGCTCGAAATTACACTGTATAATCTAAACTTTTTTGTTCGGATCGAATTTCTATTTTAAATCATTATATTTGTTCGTCAACGTTTGAAATACAATAAAATCAAAATACTATGATAAATCTTGAAACCACTTATATGGGATTGCAATTAAAGAATCCTATAATTGTCAGTAGTTCAGGTCTTACTAATTCGGTAAGAAAAATCAAAATTATTGAAGAAAAGGGAGCAGGAGCAGTTGTTCTTAAATCTTTGTTCGAAGAACAAATTACAAACGAAGCTCGCCACCTTATAGGAAAAGATCCTGCAAATGTAGGTTATCCTGAAGCCGAAGATTACATTCAAAATTACATTAAGGGCAATTCGGTTTCAAATTATTTGGCTTTGATTAAAGAGGCTAAAGAAGCTGTTTCGATTCCTGTAATTGCTAGTATCAACTGTGTTTCTTCATCGGATTGGACACAATTTGCTAAGGAAATTGAAAAGGCTGGAGCTGATGCAATAGAATTGAATGCTTTTATCGTTCCTAACGATAGAAATATGAGTTCGACTGATTATGAGCAGTTATACTACGATATTTTTAATGCGGTTAAAAAAGAGGTAAATATTCCAATATCAATGAAATTGGGTATTTATTTTACCAATTTATTCTCTTTGGCAAATCGTTTGAATGCTGATGGAGCCGATTCTTTGGTGTTGTTTAATAGATTTTACGAACCTGATATCGATATTAATGAAATGAAAATCACAAGTGCAGAGGTATTAAGTACTGCTGGTGATATTCGAAGATCTTTACGTTGGGTTGGTATGTTATCTGATAAAATTAAAGGAATCGATATTTCTGCATCAACGGGTATTCATAGTGGTGAAGCTGCAATTAAGCAGTTGTTAGCTGGTGCTAAAACTATTCAAATTTGTTCTACGGTTTATGAGCATGGTTTCGATCAGGTAACAAAACTTCTTGAGGAGATTACAGCTTGGATGAATAAAAAGGAATTCAAATCAGTTGATGAATTTAGAGGTAAGTTGAGTTATGGAAATATTCCTGATTCAGCTTTATATGAAAGAGCGCAATTCATGAAATACTTTTCGAATAACGAAAAAGATGTAATGATATAAAAACAAAAAGGCTGAATCATTTGATTCAGCCTTTTTGTTTTTAAAATTGATCCAGAATGTGGATACATTCATGAATCATACCTTTCACTTCTTCTGCTGCCACTGGAATGGCATCTTTTAATTTATCTTGTTGAAGTATTTTTTCATTTTCATTAATTTTGCTGGTGAAGTTTTCAATTACGGTGAATGCCTCAAAAGCTGTTTCAAAATTCGATTGGATTAAAATATCTACAAAAACAGACACGTAAGGAGTAAAATCAATACTCGATTGCCAACAAATACCCGTAATCTCTTTTCTAATACTCGAATATTTTTCTTCTGTTATTGCCTTAACAAATATCTCATCTGCTTTTTTATCTTTAACATCAGCCAGAAATTTTAAGATAGTATCTTTAATTTCTTCGCTTGGTTGCTTTAACAGCAAATCAAATAAGATGACAATATCTTGTAATTGACCTTCTTCACGAAGTTGATTGATTGAATCGCTTACAACTTTCGCATCGCTTGATTGAAGTCCGGATATTATTTTGCTATGAAGTTCTTTTTTGTTTATCTCGCTCATAATTCACTCATTTATTATCAATGCAAAATTAATAAAATATACTATTACTAATGCATTCAATGAAATTTAACAGGTTTAAGTTTATTTAAAATGAATCATTATTTTAATGCAATATTTATTGACTTAAAACTGCTTATAATTGAGTTTTTATTGATAAAAAATCGTAATTTAATTTCCATTGATATTTATTAAGCTATTTACGTTTCTATGAGAAAGATTTTATTGATATTTTTTATTGGGGGATTTTTAGGAGCATGCAATTGGATTTCATCAAAAAAAGGTGATAGTAAACTAACTTCGGAGAATATTGAGATGCAATTGATGAAAGAGAATACGGAGAAAATGAAGAAAATTTTCTTTGTACTTCCAAGTCCAATTGAGACGTCTTTATTGATTAAAAAAACAGGAATACATTTTAGAGAAGACCTACTCAACAGTACAGATAATTTACCAAGTTACTCTACCAGTGCATCCAGATCTATCGCTTTGGGAATCTATTGCGCAGACTTGAGTTATGCAGGTTTAAATGAGCAATATCAAATTTCGATGGAGTATATAAATATTGCAACAAATTTAGCAGAATCTTTAGGAGTATTAAGAACTGTAGAGCCGGCAAAAATTAAGCTACTTGAAGAGAACTTGACCAATAAAGAATTAATTGTAGATATCATTTCTGAAATTTACATGGAATCAAGTGAACAGTTAAGAGAGCAGGATAGATACACTTTGGCTTCTTTAATGATGATTTCGGGATGGATAGAGAGTCTTTATTTGGCAACACAAAGTGTTAAAACGGATGAAGTTAAGCATCAGATTTTAATAAAGAGAGTTTTAGAACAGAAGTTGTCACTTGAGAGTATCAAAAATGTATTGAGTGAGAATCAGACCGATGCTGTTGTTGAGCCAATTTATAAAGATATCTTGGAGCTTGAAAGGTTGTTTACAAAAACGATTAAGTCAGATAATGAAAATTTAGATTTTTATGAGCGTTACGATTTAATTGGTTTTGAACAAATATGTTTAAAAATTAAAGATATACGAAACTATATGGTTAATTGATCAATTGCATTGTCAAATTATTCTAATGTACAATTTATGAGATTTATATTTATACTTTTTATTCTAGCCGTACTTTTTAATGTTAATTTCGGGTTTTCACAATGCAAAGGGTTTGCAAAAACTGAATGTAAACCGCAGTTGGGGAGCTTTATTCATGATGGAAATTACAATGGTGTAGTTCTTAATCTGGGAGAGGAAGTAGAGCTTCATAAAGCTTTTTTTAGCGGACAAAAATATAGAATGGTAGTTTGTCCGGAAGATCATTTACCGCCTGTACATTTTAAAATAATGAATTCTGATTTGGAAGTTATTTTCGATAATAAGGAAGAGGGATTTGTAGGATATTATGATTTTGAATTGGATAAATCGGCAACACTAATCATATCATTAAAATTTATAAAAGAGAAGGATAAAGAATTTGATAGAAGCATAAATGGCTGTGTGGCTATGCTTTTTGGATTAGAAATGTAAAAAAAAGGTTCCCAATTTGGGAACCTTTTCTACTTATAATTTTTCCTTTAAGTATTTGCCTGTAAACGAATCATTGCAAAGTATTGTTTCTTCTGGTGTACCTTCAAAAACAATTTCACCTCCTTTGTTTCCTCCTTCAGGACCTAAATCAATAAGCCAATCGGCACTTTTTATTATTTCCATATTGTGTTCAATAATAATAAGCGTATGACCTCTTGCGATTAATGCATTAAAAGCGTCCATTAATTTGTGGATATCATGAAAATGCAATCCTGTTGTAGGTTCATCGAAAATAAACAAACATGGTTCGGCTTTTTCTTTTGCCAAAAAGGAAGCAAGTTTCACACGTTGACTCTCTCCACCACTTAGTGTACTCGAAGATTGACCTAATTTTACATATCCCAATCCAACATCTACAAGCGGTTGAAGGCGTTGAACAATTTTCTTTTCAGTTTTCCCTTTAGATAAACTGAAAAATTCTGTTGCTTCGTTAACAGTCATTTCCAAAACATCATGAATGTTCTTTTCTTGAAAACGAATGTTCAATATATCATCTTTAAATCTCTTGCCTTTGCAGCTTTCGCATTGCAAGTAAATGTCAGCCATAAACTGCATCTCGACCTTAATAATACCTTCTCCCTGACATTCATCACATCTTCCTCCATCGATATTAAAAGAAAAGTGCGAAGCTTTAAAACCGCTGTATTGAGCTGCTTTTTGGTCAGCGTATAGTTTTCTAATTTCGTCGTAAGCTTTAAGATAGGTTACCGGATTCGATCTTGAAGATTTACCAATTGGATTTTGATCGACAAATTCAATGTTTTTTACAAGTTGCAAATCTCCCTTTAATGCATCGAAATGACCACTTTTATCGGAATAACCGCCGTAATGTTTCTTTAGTGCGGGGTAAAGAATTGTTTTTACCAATGAGGATTTACCGGAACCACTCACACCTGTTATCACGCTCATCACATTCAGAGGAAATTTAATATTCAATCCTTTAAGGTTATTTTCACGAGCACCAATAATTTCAATGTAATTGTTCCATTTCTTTCTTTTTTCGGGAACAGGAATCGATCTTTCCTGAGAAATATATTGTGAGGTTAAGCTCTCATTGGACTCTTTTAGTTCGTTCAAATTTCCTTCAAAAACAACTTCACCACCTAATCTACCAGCGTAAGGACCAATATCGATTACATGATCTGCTGCAAGTATAATGTCTTCGTCATGCTCAACCACGATTACAGTATTTCCTATATCACGAAGCTGTTTAAGTACTTTTATTAATAGATCGGTATCTCTCGAGTGTAAACCAATACTTGGCTCATCTAAAATATATAAGGAACCAACTAAACTACTACCGAGCGAAGTTGCTAAATTTATTCGCTGCGATTCACCACCAGATAAACTACTTGAGAGTCGGTTTAAAGTAAGGTAACCTAAACCAACATCCGATAGAAATTGTAATCTGTTATTAATATCGGTAAGTAATCGTTTTGCTATTTGAGTTTCAGTTTCTGTTAATTCAAGATGGTTAAAGAAGTTGTTTAATTCGCTAATTGGCATTAAGACCAAATCCTGAATGTTCTTATCTTGAATTTTAACGTATCCTGCCTCTTTTTTCAATCGGGTTCCTCTACAATCAGGACAAGTTGTTTTTCCTCTATATCTGGAAAGCATTACCCTGTATTGTATTTTGTATTGTTTTGATTCCAGATATTTGAAAAAAGCGTTTAAGCCTTTAAAATGCTTATTTCCTGTCCACAATAAAAGTTTGTGTTCTTCACTCAACTCAAAGTATGGTCGATGAATAGGAAAATCAAATTTATCCGCCGCATAAATCAATTTGTTTTTCCATTCCTGCATTTTTTCACCCTTCCAGCAAACCACGGCATCATCGTAAATACTTGTTGTTTTGTTGGGAATTACCAAATCTTCATCAATCCCAATTACTTTACCAAAGCCTTCACATTTTGGACAGGCACCAACGGGATTGTTAAAACTAAAAGTGTGTACATTAGGATCTTCAAAAACAATTCCATCTGCTTCAAATCGATTTGAGAATTTATAACTCACGTCTCGAAACGAAATTAAGCATTCACCGTTACCTTCGTAAAAGGCAGTTTGTAAAGAATCGGCAATTCTATTTTGCGTATCCTCGTCATCGGAAACTCTTATTCTATCAATAACGATATGAATTGCTTCTTTGTCAGGGATAATTTCTGGAGCTTCTAAAGCGTCATGAATTTTATGAATTTGACCATTAATTTCAATTCTGGAGAATCCTTGTTTTGATAAAACTTCCAGTTGTTCTTTTTTGCTACGATCGGAATTTTGCATTTCTGCCAATATCATAACGGGAAGATCCTTCTTCTGCTTTAATATGAAATTAACAACGTCAGTAATAGTATGACGTTTTACCAAAGCATTGGAAATAGGAGAATAGGTTTTTCCAATTCGAGCAAAAAGCAACTTTAAATAGTCATAAATTTCGGTAGAGGTTCCAACCGTTGAGCGCGGGTTTCTGGTATTTACCTTTTGTTCTATCGCAATAGCAGGAGGAATTCCTTTTATAAAATCAACCTCAGGTTTATCAATTCTACCCAAAAATTGTCTTGCGTAGGCAGATAAACTTTCAACATATCTTCTTTGTCCTTCAGCATAAAGTGTATCGAATGCTAAAGATGATTTTCCAGAACCGGATAAACCAGTAATAACAATGAATTGATTCCTTGGAATCTTTAAATCAATGTTTTTTAAATTGTGCACTCTAGCACCTTTAATATGAATGTAGTCTTCGCTTATCTTATCAGTCATCGTTAAATTCTCTCCCGGAGTCGATTGTTGAATTATTGTCTTAAATTGAATCTCCAAAGTTATTTAACTTCTAAAGATTTTCAAATCTCAGGAAAAATTAGTTTATTGCATATTGTTACCCCGATTATAAACCATAAATAAGGAGATATTGCTTATCGATTAAAACTTTACACTGTTTAACAAAGTAAATAGCTGTGAATTTGAGAAAAAATAATCCTACCGATTATGATCTCGTTAAGCAATATATTGATGGTAATCATGATAGTATTGATGTCCTAATCACCAGACACAAGGACAGAGTATACACCTATATCTATCTGATTGTTAAAAATCATATGCTTACCGAAGATCTATTTCAGGATACCTTTATAAAGGTAATCCGATCGTTGCGTTTGGGCAAATATCAGGATAATGGAAAATTTCTTGCCTGGGTATTACGCATTGCGCACAATTTGATCATAGATCATTTCAGAAAAGAAAAGCAAAATAACACATTCTCAAAAGATGATTATGAGTTGGATATTTTTAATTCCAGCAAATTTTGTGATGAGAATTGCGAAGATGATTTGATTCGAAATCAAATCCACCAGGATATTAGAGATTTAGTAGAAGAATTGCCTCCCGATCAGCGAGAAGTTGTGATTCTTCGACATTATAAAGATTTAAGTTTTAAAGAAATTGCCGATCAGACCGATGTTAGTATTAATACAGCATTAGGACGCATGCGTTATGCGCTTATTAATATGAGAAAAAGCATTGATGATCGGAATATGAGTTTGACTTTTCAGTAGTCGATTATTTGATTTTTATTAGTTAGCCGGAAATTTATTTCCGGCTTTTTTTATTTTGAAATACTAAAAAGTAGTATCGGGCGTTTTAGGTATAAATTAAACGGAAAAAAGTGCCTATGAATGAAATTTATACTCTATTACAAAATGACATATTACAATCAACTGATGAAATGATATCTCTCATGGAAAAAATCTCAGGAACTTCTGTTTTTGATTCTATAGAATTAATTGACCTGTTGGATCGTTTTAAAATGAAACCATCTGGAGAATTGATTCAAAAAATAAAATCATTTCACCAATCTACATGTAATGTGAATCTTAAAATCCCGGATATAGGGGAAGTATTAATGAATTAAGAAGGAATCGAGGCAATTTGTCTCGATTTTTTTTCATTTAAAATTTTGAAGAACTCAAATAATTATTGTAAATTGATATCAAAATGATATTAAAACAATAAGATATGAGACAAGAAAAATATTTTACCGGAATATCCGGATTTTTAATGGTATTTGTAGTTCTTCTATTATTAGTGGGAGGTATTTTAGGAATGATGTATATAAAGCATCCAATTTTTATATTGTCGTTTCTTTTGTTTTTATTCTGTATTCCAGGTTTTACAGTAGTAAACCCAAATCAATCGGCAGTTTTGGTTTTGTTTGGAGCTTATAAGGGAACAATTTTATCTAATGGGTTTTTCTGGGTAAATCCATTATTTGTAAAAAGAAAGATATCTTTACGTGCTCGAAATCTCGACAGTGATCCTATTAAAGTAAATGATAAAATTGGTAATCCTATCATGATTGGAGTTGTTTTGGTTTGGCGAGTTAATGATACCTACAAGGCAGCTTTTGATGTAAATGATTACGAACATTTTGTTTCGATTCAATCCGAAGCAGCCATTCGACACATGGCAGGCTCTTATCCATACGATAATTTTGAAGATGAGCAAGCTGAAATTACACTTCGTTCAGGAGGGAATGATGTAAGTGAGCTGTTAGAGAGTGAATTAACTGATCGTTTGGCAATTGCAGGAATCGAGGTAATGGAGGCAAGAATTAATTACTTGGCGTATGCCTCGGAAATTGCAGGAGCAATGCTTCGAAGACAACAGGCTACGGCAGTTGTAGCGGCAAGATTTAAGATTGTTGAGGGAGCGGTGAGTATGGTTGATATGGCATTAGAAGAGTTGGCAGAAAAAGATATAGTAGATTTGGACGAAGATAAGAAAGCAACTATGGTTAGTAACTTAATGGTTGTACTTTGTTCCGATAAGGATGCAACTCCTGTTCTGAATACGGGAAGTCTGTATCAATAATTGAAGGATATGACTAAAAAGAAATCATTTGTTCTGCGACTGAGTCCAGAAATGTATAAAAAGTTAGAAAAGTGGGCTGTTGATGAATTTCGAAGTACCAATGGACAGATCGAATGGATTCTTGATAAAGCCCTTAAAGAGGCGGGAAGAGCAAAAAATAAGGAATCAAGGGATTCTGATGAAACCGGAAAATAGTTTAAGACATTAAAAAAGCCCTTTATAAGGGCTTTTTTAATGTCTTAAGCATAATTGCTTTGTTGTTTTTTTCGCTGATTTCGAATCCCATCTTTTCCATGTATTTAAGATTTTGATTCGATTCGCAGTAGACTCTATCTATTTCATGCTTACTGAGTAAATTATTTAATTTTTTATATAAATAACTTCCGACCTTAAAATCTCGGTACTGAGGTAAAGCATAATCCAATTCAATTCGTAATTCATTTTCTTCCTGAGTTCCTATGAATATTCCAGCAACGGAAAGATCTCTTAGAACTAGCATAGCCAATTGGTTTGGTTGCTTTTTAAATGCAGGAAAAAAACTATTAATATCCTTTTTATAGAAGTCAAGAAAATGCATTAGCAATTCATCATTCTCTTTTATTTCCATAATTTTGAAATCTTCTTTACGAGAGTACATTTTTCGTAGATTGTACAAATTGGCACAGACAATTAGGAAGTTCATAATCCCTACAGGAAGTGCTCCAATTAAGAATCCGTATGCTGAGAATAATATAGCACCAGCTAAGTTGTACCATCTTAATTTTATTATTGAGGTCATGGTTAACGACACCAAAACTAGTATTGAGGCTAAATACCCTATCCATTCCAAAACGGAAATGCCTAAAAAATTAAATTCTAACATAAATGTTTGATCTAGCGGTTTAAAAATAAAAGAGAGATCTAAAAATGGTTCGGAATGGTTGTTAAAAGTAGAAACCTTCCGTTTCCGAAAGGTTTCTCAAATGTAAGAAATATTATTTAATTATAAACCTGTCATTAAAAACAATGGTTGCAATTCAAAGCTATTGTATTTAGGACGTAGCCTGTCTACATTATAATAGCGATCAACATCAACCAATTTTTTAGAGCTAGTAACAATATCAATAGGAGCATTATCGTATCTGCCATTTCGCAGTGTAATTAATCTGCCATGAATTCCTTTGATAATAAGATCAAGAGCCAAATTTCCGAAAGCCATAGGAACTATGGAATCAATTGCATCGGGATCGCCACAACGGACCATATATCCTAGCTTTTGATTAATAACATTAATTGGCTTTGAATTGTTGAATTTAGGCGATAGTAATTTCATTTGCTCTGAAACCCGATCGCCTATTCCTCCCAGTTTTTTATGTCCGTAATCATCCATTACATCATCCTGGAAAATCATTTGCTCACCCGAAAATGCCGCACCTTCAGAAATTAGAACTACCGAATAACGACTTGGATTTGAGAATCGATCTTGAATCATCAATTCAGTTAATCGTTCAATGTCAAAATCATACTCTGGAATTACACAACGGTTTGCAGCGCCTGCAAGAGTAGGCAGAATTGCAGTGAAACCCGCATAGCGACCAAAAACTTCCAATACCAAGAGTCTTTCATGCGATCCAGCTGATGTTCTCAAGCTGTGGGTTAAAGATATTGTTCTGGTAATGCAGGTACTAAATCCAATACAATAATCCGTTCCTGGAACATCATTATCCATTGTTTTAGGAATGGCTATTACTTTAAATCCTTCTTGATACAAACGAACACCATAACTTAAAGTATCATCGCCACCAATAGGAATTAGGAAATCAATATTTAAAAAATCCAGATTGGAAAGTACCTCTTCTGTTAGGTCATTTACATCCTGATCGTATTTGTCTTTTAGGTGAGATGGAACTCTCTCTCTTGAAGTTTTTGATGGGTTTACTCTTGAAGTATGCAGAAATGTACCTCCGGTTCGTCCTATTTTATTAACGATTTCTTCCGTTAAAATCTCAAAATTTTCACTATTGTCTACTTTTTCATCCCGGACGATATCTATAAGTCCTCTCCAGCCTTTACGGATGCCAATAACTTTATAACCTTCGCGAATAGCTCTAATGGTTACAGCACGAATCGCAGGATTTAATCCAGGTACGTCACCGCCGCCGGTTAAGATGCCTATTATTCCTCTACATGAGTTTGATGTTTTCATAGCAATAATCTTTAGTGATTGATAAGAACGTAAAATCACTATAAGTTATCATTTTGTTAATGAAAATTCAAACAATAAGTTTGCGGATGAGTAACTTAGTTAGAGTATGAAGTCAATTAAGACTAATTCTAATTACTGAAACTATAAGAAATGATATTTGCACCCATTTTAAGTGCTTTGCGATGCTTTAATTCGGTATCATTATGAACGGCAGTGTCTTCCCATCCATCGCCTAAATCAGTTTCATAAGTGTAGAAACATACAAGTCTTCCTTTGTAAAACAGACCAAAACCTTGTGGAGCTTTACCATCATGTTCATGAATTTTTGGGAGTCCATTGGGGAAATCATAAACTTGATGATAAATTGGATGAGAGTAGGGAAGTTCAATTAATTTTTCATCGGGAAAAACTTTTTTTATTTCTCTTCGGAAATAGGCATTCAGACCATAATTATCATCAACATGGAGAAAACCTCCTGCCATCAAATATTTTCTTAAATTAATAACTTCCTGATTGTTCAGAACTATGTTTCCATGTCCAGTTAAATGCACAAAAGGGAAGGAGAACAATTCGGGACTACCCACTTCAACCGTGGCAGGCTCTGCTTGAATATTTGCAATTTTATTGTAGTTGCAGAATTGAATTAAATTGGGTAGCGATCCTGGATTTGCATACCAATCGCCACCGCCGTTATATTTTAACAAACCAATTCTTACCGTTGTGTTTTGAGCAATTGATTCAAAGCTAAAAAACAAAAGAATAAGTAGAGATATGCGTTTTATTATTTGCATTCTAATAGTTTGATAGACTTACTATATTACATGCCACAACACCTGCAGTTTCGGTTCTTAATCTGCTATTACCCAATGTAATTTCTTTAAACCCATTTTCTTTGGCTAATTCAACTTCTTCGGGACTAAAATCTCCTTCTGGTCCAATTAAGATAAGACATTTGGAGTTTGGTTTACAGAGTTTCTTTAAGTGTGTTTTTTCACCATCGTAACAATGAGCGATAAATTTATCACCATTGAAATCTGACTTTATCAAATCCGAAAATTTTGTGAGCTCGTTCAGGATTGGATGATAAGCTTTTAAAGATTGCTTAACTGCCGAGGTAATTACCTTAAATAACCTGTCGTGCTTTATAATTTTACGCTCTGAATGTTTACAAAGCAAGGGTGTAAATTCGCTTATTCCTATTTCTGTACACTTTTCCAGAAACCATTCTGTTCTATCAATGTTTTTGGTAGGAGCCAAAGCTATATGCAGATCGTAGTCAAGTTTACCAAATTCAGTTTGCGTTTCGATGCATTCTATTGTGCACCTTTTGGGATGTGCATCGATAATTTTTGCTTTAAACAAGGATCCTTTTCCATCAATTAAATGGATGATATCATCTACATTTAATCTTAAAACACGAACACAATGTTTCGATTCAACTTCGTCAAGCTGATAATATTGATCTTGAATATCTGGTGTATAAAATAAATTCATTTACTGTTTAATTATCTTTAGGGCTGCAAATTTAGTTTTTGTATCGTTATTCTCTTTGCATATCGGTAAGTATTTACCAAATCATTTGATCTTGGAACTTAGCAGCTAGAATAAATGCAATTACAGAAAAGATTAATCCAAACATAAATATCGTGTAGGAAGTTCTTAAAAAGCGATATTTCTTTCCCAATACTTTTCCCAGATAATACTGATCTTTAATCAAACTATCATACAATTCATCGTAATCAGTAATCATTCCCTTCAAAGCTTTTGAATAGACTTCTAAATCCATATTGTGAAAGTTTCCGAAGAATAAAAGGTTAACCTTTTTCTTTTTCACATCTTCTTCGGTGAATTTACCATCGGTTACTATTGGGCGAGTAGCCATAACCGAATAGGTAATGGTAAACAAACAGACAATTAACAGAATTATACACGGAATAATAAAGTGTGGCACTTCGCCTATATTTTTAAAAATAAAAAAGATCGCTGAAATAATAATGGCATTAACAGAAATCATTAAGTTGGCTTTAGAATCAGCAATAGAACTTAAATTAATCTGATTTCGTGCCGTTACCTTAAACATGGTTTCAATACCTCTTTGAGGAGCTTTAAGTTTTAAATTCTGACGCTCGAGTTTATTGACTATTTCGGTCAGTTTTTTAATTTCCTTGTCCTGATAATTCCCTACTTTTTCGACTACTTTTTGATAGTTAAGCTCCTTTTTCTTTCCAAAAACCTTTTTGCCATATTTTGTTTTGTATCGATGATCTTGTAAAAACTTTAAGGTTTGTTCCCAGTAGGATTTTGCTGGAATTTCATGATGATACAAATTGCCTTTTTCTTCACGAAGTTTCTCGGAACTCTTCATGTAATTTTTTGATGCAAAATGATGTAAATCGGCATCACATAATGCATTACATACAGGTTCATTACACGGGATGTGAGGGATTTTAGTATGCAAGATAGCCTCTTCTATTTTGGCTATCTTATTTTCATCGTAATTATTATCGGTAAGAAATTTTCTGGCATTTTTTGCACTAATTTCCTCATGGGTTCTAAAATCTTCGTAATAGCCCGAATCATGAAACCAAGCAGCTAGAATCAAAATTTCAGTATCTTCCTCTGATAATTCAATTTCTGCCGCAATTTTGCCAGAATGCTTCACTACATTTTTTGTGTGTTCCAAATTGTGGTAGGTGAAAATAGGTCGGAAACTCTCTTCAATTAGGTTAGTAACGTATTTCTCAGCTTTTTGGATAATATTCATCATTCGTTCTATTCTTTAAACTATCACCATGTATTTGATTGAATAAATATAATCATTAAAGCGGAAAAGATTTTATTAATTATATAGAAATGGCTGCCTGTACCTTTTTTATTGGGAATTGAGCCTTATTTATGTAATTTTATAATTCATTTTGGTTTGAACTCAACATTACGATATGTCAAATTTTTTTCGATTGATTATTATAGTATCTACTTTGGTTTTTATTCTTGAAGCATGTGGACAAACAGCGAATAAAGAAAAAATGATTTATCTTCTCGAAGACTTCGATGAATTTCCATATGACATCTACAATCCTACAGAAAAATTTGTACTTAAAGATGCTTTAAGAGAAATTTCAGGATTGACCTATTATAATGCAAACTCTTTGCTTTGTATTAATGATGAAAAGGGAATTGTTTATAAGTATCATTTAAATAAAAAGGAAGTAACAAAGAAATATCATTTTGAGAAATCAGGAGATTATGAGGGGGTGGAAATGGTTGATTCCTTGGTGTATGTTTTACGTTCCGATGGTAAAGTTTTTAAGATAAATAATTTAAGAGGGAAAAATACAAACACCATTAAAAGAAGCACAATATTAAATGCCGGTAACGATACGGAAGGATTAGGTTATGATGCTAGCAGTAATTCTTTATTAATAGCTTGTAAAGGAAATCCTGCAAGAGGGAATAAATATCTAGGGAAAAGAGTGATTTATAAATATTCTTTAGATAAGAATGAATTGATAGATACTCCATATCTATTTATCGACCAGGGGCAAATTCGAAAAATATTGGAATTTAATGGTTATGCACGATTTTCGGTAAAATTATTTGAAAATTTGAATCCAGCAGAGGGAGATATTACTTTTCAACCATCGGCGGTAGCAGTGCATCCAATTACCAATAATATTTACGTTTTGGGTTCTGTGGGCAAATTATTACTTGTTTTGAATTCAGAAGGAGAAATTCAGGCAGTGGTAAAGTTGAAACGTAAAATATTCAGACAACCTGAAGGAATTTGTTTCGCCCCCGATGGGACAATGTTTATATCGAATGAAGGTAAAGGAAGTAAAGCGAATATATTGCAATTCAAATTCAATAAATAGTTTAGATCTTTAAATAATAGGTTAATTATATGAAGAGGATATTTTTACTTTTTGGAATGTTGATAACAGCAGTGATTGTTTATTCACAGGAATCATCTGTAGTTAAGGCTCCTAATCAAAATTTGTTGGATCATAGCATATTTTTTATTGGTGATTTGGGTGAAGCGAATAATGTAAAGGCTAACCTTTCAATGCTTCAGCTACAAATGAATGAGGTAGGTAAAAAGGGAACTCTTGTGTTTCTCGGAAATACCATTTCAAAGGAGTATGCAAAAGAAGAAATTGAAGACATTAATTTAGGTGATCAAAACCTTCTTGAATTGTTAGATATAGCTAAAGGATTTGAGGGAGAATTTGTTTTTATGCCTGGAGAGAAGGAATGGAATCAGGGGCACAAACATGGTTGGGAAGCAATTCTAAATTTGGAAACTTATATTGAAGATTACATAGGAAAGGGAGATGTATTTTTACCATCGGGAGGTTGTCCAGGACCTGTTGAAATTGAATTAACGGATGATGTTGTCTTATTAGTTATCGATTCGCAATGGTGGTTGCATGCTGCGGATAAACCAGAAGCAGAATGTGGTCTTGAGAATTCTTCAGATTTCTTGATCATGATAAATGATGCCTTGAAAAGAAATAAAAATAAAAAAATTGTTTTCGCAGCTCATCACCCTATGTATAGTGCGGGAAAACATGGAGGGAATTTTCCATTCCCAGGACCGGTAGCTTTGTATCGAAAACTTTTTGGAACACCTCAGGATTTTGCTTATCCATTTTACAAGCAAATGAGATATATGGGGCGCAAACTAAATGAGAGTTATGACAATATTATTTCAGTTTCTGCTCATGATAATAGTTTGCAGTTTACAGAGAAGGATCAATCGTTCTATGTTGTTTCTGGTTCAGGTAGTAAGTCTGATTATGTATCAAAAAAGAAAATGGATTTTGCTGTAAGTGAGATTGGTTTTTCTAAATTAAATTTCTATTCCAATAATGAGGTATGGCTTGAATTGTGGTCGGTAGGAGAGAATGGGAATGAAGCACCTAAAGCTATATTCAGGCAAAAATTGTACACTAAAAAGATACTGTCAAAAGAAGATTTGGCACACAAATATAAAAACATAGATTTTTCGGATAGTACAATTACCATTGCGGCTAGCGAAATGTATGAGACCGATAGCAAATCGAAAAGAAAATTACTTGGGAACAATTATCGAAAGGAATGGGCAACTCCAATAACGGTTCCGGTATTTGATATTGGTACTGAAAAGGGTGGTTTAAAAATATTAAAACGTGGTGGTGGTCAGCAAACTCGATCATTACGACTAGAAGCGAAAAATGGAAAACAGTACGTTTTAAGATCGGTAGAAAAATATACCGAAAAGGCTATTCCTCCGGGCTTACGAGGAACTTTTGCTGCTGAGATTGTGCAGGATGGAATATCTAATTCTTATCCTTATGCTGCTATTGCTGTTCCAAAATTAGCCGATGCGGCAGGCGTTTATCATACCAATCCAAAAATTGTTTATGTGCCTGATGATCCACGATTGGGAATTTATCAGGAAGATTTTAAAAATGAATTGTATCTGTACGAAGAACGTCCTAAAGGTGATATGAGCGATGAACCTTCGTTTGGTAATGCAAATGATGTTTGGGGAACCGACAAATTGATTGAAAGGAGATTGAAAGATGCGGAGGTTCAAATAGATGAAACTGCGGTTTTAAGAGCTCGATTATTCGATATTTTTCTGAATGATTGGGATAGGCATGATGATCAGTGGCGTTGGGCAATTTTTAATAAGGATGATAAAAAAATCGCCCGACCAATACCAAGAGATCGCGATCAGGTTTTCTTTTATAGTGATGGATCACTTACCTATTTAATGAGAAGAAAATGGGCGATGCCGAAATTTCAGGTGTTCGATTCTATTGTTGAAAATGTTGTAGGACTTGGATTTAATGCCAGATATTTTGATCGTAATTTTTTACAGTCAAAAACCAAAAGTGATTGGTTAAAGATGGCTGAAGAATTAAAATTGAGCATTACCGATGAAATTATTGAAACCGCGATAAAAGATTTGCCTCAGGAAGTATATAAGATATCTGGTAAAGAGTTGGAAAGTAAACTTATTGCGAGAAGGGATCAATTGCCTAAACTAGCATCTGACTTTTATGACTTTTTGGCGAAAAGTGTAGATGTAGTTGGGACCAATGAAAATGAAGATTTTGATGCCAAATGGGATGAGGATGGAAATTTAAAGGTTGAGGTTCGAAGACTGAGTAAAAAAGGGAAGAAGAAAGAGAAGTTGTTTGAGCGTAAATTTTTAAAATCAGAAACCGAGGAGGTAAGAATTTACGGATTAAGTGGGAAAGATAAGTTTGATATTAAAGGAAAAAATATCAATGGAGTAAAGCTTAAAATTGTTGGAGGTAAGGGAAAGGATAAATACGATCTTGAAAATACCAAACGTCAAAATATAGCAATTTATGATAAGAGTAAGACAAAGGTAAAAGGTGATGGAGTTTTTAAGAATAAATTGTCAAAAAGCTCAAATGTTAATGTTTACAACAGAAAATCTTATAAATACGACATTGTAAGTCCTGCAGCAAACTTGAATTATGTGAGTGATGATGGTTTGATTCTGGGAGCAGGTGTAAATATCAAAAAGCAAAATTTTAGAAAAGAACCTTATGGTTCGATGCATAAGTTCTTAGTGAACTATGCTTTTATGTATCCGTCTATTGAATTCAAGTATTCTGGTGAAATGATTGGAGTCTTAAGTGATTTGGATTTGTTAACCAGTTTTAATTATAATACCCCAAACTTTCAAGGGTACTATTATGGCTTAGGAAATGAAACCGAGAATCCTGAGAGTGATGATAATAAGTACAACCGAATACGAATGGGAAATACTGAAATTCAATTGCAATTGAGAAAACAAATTGGGGCTAAGCAGAGTATCTCATTTGGTCCGTTTTTTCAACAATTGGAATTGAAAGCAACTGCTGACAGATTTGTTACTGATTTTACAAATCCGGATAATGATTTAAATCCACTTACTGATTTTGATACGAGAAAATATGTTGGGATTGGTGCGAATTACACACTAGATACTCGTGATAGTAAAGTAGTACCTTCAAGAGGTATCTATTGGAGCAATTCTTGGAAGTTTTACCGAGGTTTGGAGAAAAACGATCACAATTTCCAAAAGATGGAAACTGACTTACGATTTTATGCTAGTTTAGGAAGACCACAACGTAGTATTATAGCACTTCGATTTGGTGCAGCTCATAATACGAGTGGATATTCATTTTACCAAGCTAATAAATTAGGATTAGGTTCAAATTTAAGAGGATATCGTCGGGACCGATTTGCAGGAGATGATATCGTTTATCAGAATACCGATTACCGATTCCGTTTGGCTAAATTCAGATCTTATTTTTTTGGTGGAGAGATGGGTTTATTGGCATTCAATGATTTTGGAAGAGTATGGTTAGATGGTGAAGACTCAGACAAATGGCATCATGGATATGGTGGTGGCTTCTGGATTTCACCATTCAAATTAATGGTGATAACTGCCAATTATGGTATGTCTGAAGAGGAGAACATTTTCTCTTTAGAGTTTAAATACATGTTTTAATTAGACAATAAAAATAGGGCGGGAGTATGAATTTTTATAATTTTGGCTCGTTGAATAATACAAAGGAAAATAAATAGCGAATGAAAGTTTGTATTGCTGAGAAACCCAGTGTAGCAAGAGAAATAGCCTTAATATTAGGCGCTAAATCAAAGAGAGATGGTTATTTTGAAGGAAATGGATATCAAATATCCTGGACCTTTGGTCATTTGTGCACTCTAAAAGAACCACATGAATACGATTTGAACTGGAAATATTGGCATTTAAATGATCTTCCTATAATACCTCCTAGATTCAGTATCCGCGTAATTCCTGACAAAGGAGTTCAAAAGCAATTCGATATTTTAGAAAAATTGATTTCTGGTGCCGAAGAGGTTATAAATTGTGGTGATGCTGGAATAGAAGGAGAAGTGATTCAACGTTGGGTATTACATAAAGCAAAATGCAATGTGCCTATAAAGCGATTGTGGATTTCATCGCTAACAGAGGAAGCCATTCGTGAAGGCTTTCAGAATTTGAGAGAAGGAAGTGATTTTGATAAACTCTATGCTGCAGGTTCTTCAAGAGCTATTGGGGATTGGTTATTAGGAATTAATGCAACCAGGCTGTACACACTAAAATATTCCAATGGTAAATCGGTTTTATCCATTGGTAGAGTGCAAACTCCAACTTTGGCACTAATAGTTAATCGCCAAAAGGAGATCGAAAACTTTAAGCCGCAAACTTACTGGGAGCTAAAAACGGTTTATCGCGAAGTTAGCTTTGCAGCTACACGAGGTCGATTTGATAAAAAAGAGGAAGGTGTTGCTTTCCTTGATCAGATAAAATCGGAGCCTTTCGAGATTGTTTCGCAAGTAAAAAAGAGTGGGAAAGAGCAGCCACCAAGGTTGTATGATTTGACTTCACTTCAGGTGGATTGCAATAGAAAATTAAATTTATCAGCAGAGGAAACTCTAAGAATTATTCAAAGTTTATATGAGAAGAAATTAACCACCTATCCTAGGGTAGATACAACCTATCTTTCTGATGATATTTACAAAAAGATTCCAGGCATTCTTCAAAAGTTAACACCCTACAAAGAATTTGTAGATCCTTTGTTAAAAGATAAAATCAGGAAATCGAAGAAGGTTTTTGATGATAAGAAAGTGACGGATCACCATGCAATTATCCCAACGGGTGTGAATCCCTCGGGAATCAATTACGATGAAAAACAAGTGTATGACTTGGTTACCCGACGATTTATATCCGTATTTTATCCCGATTGTAAGGTGAGTAATACCACTGTAATGGGTAAGGTAACCGATATCGATTTTAAAGCGACAGGAAAACAAATTGTTGATCCGGGATGGCGTGTTTTATATGCCAAGGATAGTAATGTTGGTGAAGGTGTGATTCTTCCTGCATTCGTAAAAGGGGAGAGTGGAGAACATGCTCCTGACTTGGCTGAGAAACAGACCCAACCGCCAAAGTATTATTCAGAGGCAACATTATTGCGTGCCATGGAAACGGCAGGCAAACAGGTTGATGATGATGAGCTTCGTGATTTGATGAAGGAGAATGGAATTGGTCGTCCATCAACTCGTGCGAATATTATTGAAACACTCTTTAAGCGCCGATACATAAAGAAAGAGAAGAAGAGACTTGTAGCGACGGTTACGGGTGTGCAATTGATTGATACCATTCAGAACGAACTGCTGAAATCAGCTGAGCTTACCGGACAATGGGAGAAGAAATTGAAGGATATTGAATTGGGGAATTTTGAGGTAAACCAATTTATGGCGGAGCTGAAAAATATGGTTGTTGGAATTGTTTGGGATGTAAAATCCAGAAAGAACATCAGTCAAATTGAGGTGATTGACGAGGAGAAAGAAAAGGAAAAGAAGAAAACAGAAACTACGAAGAAAAAAGCAGCTCCAGCCGAATTAGCATGCCCAAAATGTAAGGAAGGAAAAATTGTTAAAGGCAAATCAGTTTGGGGATGTACCAATTGGAAAAATGGATGCGAGATTAGAATTCCATTCGAATTTGCAGAGAAAAAACTAACCGATAAACAAGTAGAAGCACTTATTCTTAAAGGCAAAACTCCTAAAATAAAAGGTTTTATTGTTGATGGTAACAAAAAGAATGGGAATTTGGTTTTAGATCCTGATTTTACGGTGAGCATATTGGAAGAAGAGAAAGAAGAATGGACTTGTCCAATTTGTAAAAATGGAACCATGTTGAAGGGGAATGCAGCCTATGGTTGCTCCAACTACAGGAATGGTTGTAAGTTTGTTGTTCCATTTGTTTTTATGGAGAAGAAGCTTAGCGAAGCTCAAATAAAATCATTGGTTACTCAGCAAAAAACAGCTTTGATTAAAGGCTTTACTGATGCTCAATCACAAGAAAAGGTCAATGGTAAATTGATAATCGACAACAATGGACACATTGTTTTTGGGAAACAGTAAATTCAGATATCACTGATCAGTTATCAGAGATAACTGATCAGTGTTTATATTTTTTTGGAAACTCGTATAAGGAAATCTTACCCGTACGAGCATCAATATCTTGCCAATTGTCAACATCGAATTCTACACCAATAACTGTACATGTAGGAACATACTCGTAAAATTCTTCGCTTAAATTAAATGCTAGATATTCTATACTTGGGTTGTGTCCAACTACCATTATGCGCTCATTATCTTTACCGTGTTGATCCAACATTCCTAAAAACTCATGCGTTGTAAAGCCATCATACAGTTCATCCATTTTAACAATGTTTTCCAAAGGGTAATTTAATACTTTGGCAAATAAATTAGCTGTTTGTATGGCTCTGTTCGCTGTGCTTGAAAGTATTAAATCGGGTACTGCTTTCTTAAGTAGCAATTTGTTGGCAATTAGCTTAGAATCATTTATTCCACGATCTTTTAAATTTCGCTGGAAATCGGTGATATCATACCGAATTACTTCCGTTTTTGCGTGTCGAACCAGAAATAGGCGTTTCATAGTTTTGGTTTGTTATTCGTTAACCGATTGTTTTTCTTTTTGACTTGATTCTTTCTGTTTTAAGAACTCAGCAATTTCAATTTGAGATCTAACATCGGCATCGTGTTTGTTTCTTTTCAAAGGAATGTTGTCGAGCTTGCCATCTAAAATTCGTGCACTAACATTATCTGATAACTGAATGTTTAAAATATGAATCAACTCATTTTTAATTGATGGATCTGTAATTGGGAATGCACATTCGATTCTTCGCTGTAGATTTCGATTCATCCAGTCGGCTGAAGATAGATAAAGCAATTCCTCTCCTTCGTTATGGAAATAAAAGGCTCTGGCATGCTCTAAAAATTGATCTACAATACGAATGACTCTAATATTCTTAGAATATTTCTGATCTGGTTTTAAGCAGCAGATTCCTCTTAGAATCAAATCTATTTTCACGCCACTTTCACTTGCCTCGTACAATTTCTTGATCATTTCCCGTTCTTGCAGACCATTCATCTTCAAAATAATGTAGCCTTTACCGCCTTTTTTTACGTTTTCAATTTCTCTATCGATCAATCGAATCAATTCGCTCTTTAAATTGAACTGACCAATCAATAGCTTATTGAATTTGTAACCAGGTGTTTTATTTTCAAGATAATCAAACAGTTGTTTCAGGTCCTGAATAATTGCAGGATCGGCGGTGAAGAAACCATGGTCAGCATATACTTTAGCTGTTTTCTCGTTAAAGTTACCGGTGCTTAAAAAGGCATAATCAACTTTTTCACCTCTTCGTTTTACCAGGGCAATTTTGGCATGAACTTTAAGTCCTGGTATGCTGTAAATAATTTTGACGCCAGCTTTTCGCATTTCTCTTGCTGAGCGAAGATTTGCTTCTTCGTCGAAACGAGCTTTTACCTCTACAAATACAGTAACTTTTTTACCATTGTGTGCAGCATTAATTAGTGCATTAACAACCGCAGAATTGTCTGCAACTCTGTATTGAGTAGCTTTTATTTCTTCCACTTTAGGATCGAGGGCAGCCTCGTTTAAAAAACGAATAACATACTTGTACGACTGGTACGGAAAATGTAGGATTCTATCCTTTTTGCGAATGGTTTTAAAAATAGATTTGGTTTCGCCTTTTAATTCTTCCACATTAAGTGGATGATAGGGTTCAAGTTCCAATTCCGGATGTTTCGGATTTGGAAATCCAAAGAAATCCTGAAAGTTGTGATATTTACCACCCTTAACCATATCGTTAGGTGTTAAATCAAACGAATCTTTTAAAAACTTAAGAAACCCTTTCGGGATTGATTCATCAAACAGAAAGCGGGAAGGAGTACCTGTTTCGCGCTTTTTTAGGCTTCGCTCAATCATCTCGATTAAATCACCTGAGTATTCATCTTCAATCAATAAATCGGCATCACGACTTAGTTTAAAACTAAAGCTAGAATCAATTTTATATCCTGGAAACAGAACTTTCATTCTTAGTTTAATAATGTCATCCAAAAACATGATAAAATGTTTTCCATCCACTTCAGGCAATTCAATAAATCTCGGAAAATGATGACAAGGCACTTTGATGATTGCGTATCTTGCTCTTCGTTTTTTTTGTGTTCCTTCTTCCTCCTTTTTGCTACCTCGTTTGTATAATTTTACAGCCAGGTAAATGGAGTTGTTCTGTAAAAAAGGTTGAACCTGCTTTTTTAACAAAAGCATTGGCTGTGCATGTGGCAGAAGATTCTCCAGAAAGAAATCTTTTACAAACTGATGATGCTCATCACATAATTTTTCATCCTGTAGAAGAATAATATTATTTTCTTTTAATTCAGGAATGATATTATTCCTGAAAATGTCCCCAAACTGATTCTGTTGACGATCCACTTCGGTATTTATCTTTTTTAATATGATGTCCGGATTCTCGCGCAAGTTTTTCTTGTCTTCGGGAGGCAATTCCGTAAAACGCTTGTACGTACCCACTCGCACCCGATAGAATTCATCAAGGTTAGAAGAATAAATGGCAAGAAATTTAATTCTTTCGTATAATGGCAATTCCGGATTTTTAGCTACTTCAAGTACTCTATTGTTGAAAGATAGCCAGCTTAAATCTCGGTTAAGGAACTGATATTTTGACATATATTGATATTGCTAAGGAATGTAAATCTATGTCCTTAAAAATAGTCAATTTTTTGGTTCTTTTTGTTAAGATATCGTTTCGGATTTGTATTGCTATGTTACATTAAAAAGGTAATGATCTCTCATTTTGTTTCGTTGAGACAGCATTAATGCTATTTTTACTATTGTTGTTTTATAGATGTTTCGGTTCTGTTGAGATAGTATTGCTGCTGTTTTATTTTAGGTTTCGTTTTTTTTTGTTAAGACAGCATTAATGCTGTCTTTGCGCTGTTTTGTTTTATTGATATAGTATTAACGTAGTTTTTCGCGTAGTGATTTTGCAGTTTTTTTATGGTATAGGTTTTTTTGTTGAGACAGCATTAATGCTGTCTTTAGACTTAGTCAGATCTAATTAGATTACTAAGCTCCAAATTTATCTTCTTTCCAGTTTTTGGGATTGTATCGAATGTAATTGCTAATTCTTTTGTAGGACTCTTTATCTTTAATAATGTGATCATAGAATCGTGATTGCCATGCGAATTTTGGATTGATTTTTCTTGATTCGAATGTTACCCGTCCTTTATACCATTGAATGATTCGTGAAATATTGATACCTTTCATAGGATTTCTCTCTGTATAGACGGCATTAATGCTTTCTCTGTATACGATACCATCATCATCTTTTTTAATAAAAGAATACGGATCATCAATTTCAATTATACCATGCATATGATTAGGCATGATTACATATTCGCCAATTTGAACATGAGGAAAACGATTGGGAATTTCTTTCCAATATTTTTGTGCCAAAAGACCTATCTCATTCAGGTGTGAAACTCCACTCTTAACTTCTCCAAACAAATGCTCTCTTCCCGATGTGCAAATGGTAATAAAATATCCTCCATTACTACCATAGTCCCACTTTTTTAAGCGGGCAGATTCGATACGATATTTATTTTGAAATTTAGCCTTCACCTTAATTTATACATAGGTAATTTCAACTCCTGATACTTTAAGAAATGAAATCAACTTCTCACTTTTTTTATTGTTTTTAAATTTGAAATAAGGTTCAAAATCATCGTGTAGTACAAATCTAAATTTGATATTTCTGTCTGTTTTGGCAATAAAAACTTCTTTTATATCAGCAGGTAAAAATTCTCTCTCATTCATCACTTTCGCTTTGCGATATTTGCTGATTGAATAAAAGAAAAAGAATCCACAAAAAGCACAGCTTAAGGGGAGTATGTAACGATCGAATAATGAATCGAAATTGTTATTATTTAGTAGGCTAGCTGTATTTAATAGACCAATTATACCAAATGTTATAATATTTACACCTATTACCCTAGGATCATTTCTAAGACTAATTTTATAATCGTCGAATAAGAGCTCACCATTTAAATTAGGTTTGGCCTTTAATGTTGTTATGCTATAATTTTTCATTAAGAATCTTTAACTGTTTTGATTGTTTTGAAATTCTTCAACAATAGTTTTGGCTTCCTCTAAATCGGCACTCGAAATAATTAGTTTGATTGGATTTACACCTCCGGCAGTATAATGAGGAGTTATGGTTCCGCTATACTCGTTTTGTAGAAAACAGTTAATACCCGCACTTTCAAGCATGCTCTTTAGTAATTCTACTTCCCAGCCATTTCCCGAATAAATTTCTATTGGCCTAAAATCTTTTCCTGAGTTCATATTTGGATTTTTATTTGCAATTAATAGATTTACTATAAATATACAAAACATTTAATTCAAGTGTAGTGGTTTTGATGTGTGTTTAGTATAAAATATATGCTTGTAGAGGTATTTTTGACTTGAAAATGCTTAAGGTGCTAAAAATCAGAATGCATATAGAATGGTGTTGTATTAACGTAATAGATAAATAAAATAGATGAGATTTTAAAACTCATTGATAAAAACTACATAATAAATTTGGTTGATTGTATTTATGTTTTGTAAATTGAATAGTGAAAGTCGCCCTATGTTAAGAAAATAATCTTTTAAAATTTTAAAAAGCATGGAAAACAAAGTGTCATTCGTATTAAGCGAAGAAGAAAAAACTCAGGTGAATCAGGCCATTGAAACTTTGGTAACTGTATTTGAACCTAAGCTCTCTCACTTAACTGCCGACGATAAAAAGGAGTTGCCAAAAATGGGTAATAAAACGGTCTCTTTTGTTGAAAAGTCGTTGGAGTATGCTGATTTGTATCCAGGATTTATGCCTGCCTTTATTGATATTCCTGAAGCCAAAGTAGATTTGGAAAGTGTAAAAACACTTCGTCAGTTGTTTTTGCCATTGGAACGGATCACCAATGAAATTGACGATACCATTACTTTGGCAGGTAGTGAAGCGTACAGTTCAGCTCTGTCTATATACAAAGTATTAAAAAATGCTGCAAGTATGGGACAACCTGGTGCTGCCGAAGCAACCAGCGAGTTGAAGAGTCGTTTCCCAGGCAAAAGGAAAAGTGCGGTTGAACCAACCGAATAAAAAATAGTGACGACTTTCTTACTACATACAACTGAAACAACCCAGACCATACGGTCTGGGTTTCTTTATTTTGAAGTATCAGTTGCTTAACACATAATTTTCCTATCCAAAGAGGAAAACTTTCCTTTTTAACAGGGAAGCATGCCAGTATTTAATGGAACATTCCTTTTACGAAACCCGATAATGCACTAAAAATAGACAGGCTTGCTGCCTAAAGAAGGAAACTTGCCTGTACTGCAAGCAAACTTTCTAATATTTTAAGGAACATTCCTCTAGCAACAGGCAAGAATTGCTTAGAAAGAAGCAAGCTCCCATTCTCAACAAGGAAAGTTCCTAAACCAATAGGCATGCTTGATTCTGGCAACAGCAAACGCCTCTCTTTTATAGGCATATCTGATGTAAAAATAGGCATGGTGGTTTATGGGAGAGGGGTGATTGATATTAAATATGGAACTCTTGTATGATTTTACTAAGAATAGGTAAGAGACGCCAATAGTGGCGTCTCTTAATTGCTTTTACTCTATGACTATTCTTTTAATCTTGTTGTTTGCATTAAATATTGGATAGTACATTTGTTCTATTTTTGCAGGATTTAAATGATAGCTTCCCGTAAATCTTGGTAGTAAATTTATTTCAAAAGTATATTCACCTTTTTCCAATTGCTGACAGAAAATCGTTGTTTCATTTTTAAAATACTCTCTATGAGATTCATTCCAATAGTTGTTTCTCTTTTCAGCATAAGAGCATCCTGCTGGAATTGGAATATTAATCATTAAGTATTCAGCATCCTTTTTAATTTTCACTTTTACAAATAGAGTGACTTCCTTACCGGCTTTTAACTGGTTTACAGAGTCGTTTTCAAAGTAAGTTCTGATTTCAAAATCACCTTTATTCATTTTTGGAGAAGGATTCCAAAAAGTTTGTGAACTGCCAAGGTAAATTGGGAAATCTCCTGATTTACTAACTGTGATCTTTTGTTTTGGATTGACAGTCATTTTAAAAGGAAATTTAGTAATTGATTGATTTAAATCTCCAGAAATGGTCAGTTTGGAGTTTCTAAGACTATCTTTAGATTGAAGGAGATCTGGCAATATCGTTTCTATTATTTGCGCTGATTCATATGTGTTTCTCCAATATGTTCTTTTTCTCGATTCAAGAAAATAATTTCTCATTTTTCTTAAAACCTCTTCACTTGTAGCGCTATCTCTTTTATGAATTCTATAGGCTAATATTGTATTTTGAATGTCATTATTTAAGAGGTGATTTATTTTAGTGGTATCTGAATAAAACAAATTGCCAAACAGGGTACTTTGTTTATAGTATTTGAGAGAATCAATGTGATATGGCAAAACACACCTTTGTTTTAACTCCATTACCTGTAATTTGGAGTTAAAATCAAGCTTTTTCTTCTCTAAGTTATTAATGTAAGCTTTGTAATTAATTTGAGTATTTAAAAGGCGCATGATTTTAAGAATTCGAATTTTCTCTTTTGTGTCTCTAGTTTCTTCTAATTGCCAAATTAATCGATCAGCCAAGTTCTTTTTATTAATGTTATTTTTAAATCCATTAGCTTCCGATTGAAGAATAGCTTCCAGTACATGCAGGCTAATCCAATAGTTTTCCTTAGAATTTTTCCACCAACCCCATAGTCCTGCTGTTTTTTGATTCTTTTCTAGTAGTCGAATTAATTTTTTAACCTTAGGTTTCGATTTAAACTTCTCATTCCTGTAATTCTTCATCTGAAACTCAGCCATTAGAGCTTTTAACTTTGAGGCAATTTGTTCATTGCAAAAGAATTTATAGTGAATCAAGTGGCTAATTTCTCCTTTGATAACATTTAGATAATCTGCTTGAGCATATAGTTTTACTTTACCTAGTTGGGGATCAAACTTAAGTTGAACGGTGGTATCTCTATCCAACACATGAAAATTTGATTTCTTTTGTTGCAACCCCAAAGGGAAGACTGGAATATCCTTCTGTTCTCCATCAAAATAGCCATCTTCTTTTTCCAATACATATTTTAGACGTATTGAATCTTGATGAGCCATTATTGGTAAATCATGATTTGAGGAATTGGTACAATATCCACTTCTTTTGCTAATGATACTATCTTTAAGCTCGAATCTGGTATTAATATAAATCGAATCGGAGGTGTAATTTAATGCGGTACCTTTAATCAGGCAGGTATCTGATTCTACCATAAATCTCGGTACCGATAATTTAGCCATTAATGGTTTGTACGATTTAATTCTAGCTTGACTTTGTCCTGTCTGTTTCTTCCCGTTCATTGCTAGAAAGTAGGTTTCCCAGCTTGTTACATCATCAGGAAACTTTACTTTGAAAACTGCCTTACCATCCTTGTTCGTAACTAATTTTGGTTGCCAAAATGCGACATCGGAAAAATTGTTTCGAATAGAGCTGGCTTGCGAAGCCGCTTCGTAAAATTCCTGATTGTAATCAGCTCCCTTGTTTTTAGGTGTATTTGTACTTTTAAATGCACCATTTTGAGTGTCTATTATCACCACACCATTTGCTGCGCGTGCACCATAAAGAGCAGTTGCACTTTCATTTTTAATAATTTCAATGTTTGCTATTAGGTTTGGATCAAGTTCTGAAATATCCCCATTATACACTTGTCCATTAATAATATAGAGTGGTGTGTTTTCGAATTTAGTAGTTGCGCTTCCTCTAATGGTTATGGCAACACCCGCTCCAGGTCCTCCAGCAGAACTTATTTGAACTCCTGCCACTTTTCCTTGTAAGGTTCTGGATATATTTCCACTCACACCAGGAATACTATTGTTTAAGCTATTTGAGTTGACTGTTACTACAGAGCCAGTCATGACTGATTTGCGGCTTATACCATAACCAGTCACTATTACTTCATCTAAGCCTAAAGCCTCACATTCCATATTTACATTAATATGGTTTTCATGTCCAATAGGAATTTCTTGCCCTACCATTCCAACAAAGGAGAAAATTAAACTTGTATTGTTATGAGGTACTTTTATACGGTAATGTCCATCTATGTTTGTTGTAGTACCAAATGTGGTACCTTTAACAACAACGCTCACTCCTGGTATTCCCAAACCATCTTCCTCAGATGTGACAAAACCTTCTACATACTTACCATCACCGGTGAATTGATATTGATTCTGATAGGAATTAAAAATGCTTTTTAGCTCTTTTTGTTCTTCGCTTATAAATGGCAGAGATTTGAAAATTGTTTTTTCGATTAACTGATTAACTTCTACGCTGAAAGGGTCCTTTTTTAATTTTGTAGGTTTTTCAAATTGATAATAATTCAATCCGTTAGGTCGAATGTTTAATGAGTCGATTACATGATATTTACTACCAGGATAAAAGAACAAGAGTTTATACAAACCAGGTTTTAACTGATGTATCATATTTGTGTTACCAGGATATACTCTTAAGAATTCATGATTATCGTATCTAAATAACAATAGGTTTAATGGAAGAGAATCAATTTTACTCTGATTATGTAGAAGTTTAAAGTTTAATTTTCCGGCTCCGCTCGATGTTGAACGAGGATAAGTATATCTTGGTGTCCGACTTCTTTTTTGATTGATTTTATTTTGCCAAATCTTTGAAATATCCGCTAAAGATAGAACACTATCATTTAAGCTTATCTGTTGATTGGTGTTCGCTAAATATTTGGGATACCTACTTTTACTATTAGCATCCCTCATTTTTAATAAGTTTGGAGCAAACTCATATTCAAAATAACTTTCGTGTCTGAATTTTGTACTGAAACTATCAATTAAATGGAATGTAAGATCACCGTTTAGAGGACCTGCAAATTGCTTTTTTGCTTTTTTATATCCTTTTGGTGTCAATAATTGTATGTTTCCTTTTTGTTCTATGTAAGCTAGTCTGCCATCAAAATTATTTTGGTATGGGAAAATGTAATGATATAGAACTCTTTTTTCTTCGAAACTTAGTTCATTTAAAGTGTTTTGAATGCTCACTTTAGGATAGTGTCGATCTGCATCAAGACTAAAAATTTGTTTGTAGCCTTTTTTAAAATAAACACTATCCATGGTCACAAGTCTATCGGTAGTTCTAAGTTTAATATGATGATAACCACTATCAATTGCGAAGGCGTATGGGCGCTCGTTCGTAGACCAACTAAAATAAACCGGCTTATAATCAACATATATTACATGAATAGGATCTATCTGCCCATTTTTAAAAACGAAAGGAGCAAATTGAGTGATGGAATCCTTGGTTCTGTATTCGCTTTTGTAGGTTTCGTTTTCAGGGTAAATAAACCGATAGTATTCAATTGAATCCAGACCAGCTAATGTTTTCCATGTATAATAATCAAGTAATTGACTTGTACTGTGGTTACTTTCTGTATCTGAATTGGTAAACTGATTTATAATTGTTTTGTCTTTCCTTTGCTTTCCAAGATAAGGAAGTGATGGAGGTGTATAATTAAATTTTTTAGTCATGGAATAGGCAGTCAAATCGACACCTTCAACAGGTTTGCCAATTTCATTGGTAACGGTAACTTCTATCTGTGATTCCTGACCAGGATATACAATTTTGGACTGTAGTACTGAAACTTTAAGCTGTTTATCCATTAACGAAATTTTGTAGGTTTCTTGTTTCATTTTTCCAGCCCACATATAATTTAAACAAACAAAATAATTTTGCTTACTGCTGATTTTCTTGCGAATGTTTAAGGAATTATTAAATCCTCTTTCTTTTTCTTTGTTACGTTTATAAATGTGGTAGGTAAATGGAATTTTTCTAGGGTTATCAATTTGAATTTTTATTGAATCTGAGGTTCTTTCGGAGTAACACTGCAACATTGCACTTTCATCATTAATATTTACAGTTTTGCTTATGCTGTCAGATTTAATAAGATAGGATTTGTAATAGGGTGAAAGTGCTAATTTAAAAGGAGTGATGGCGGTGTGTACTTTCTCTTGATTCCCAAAATTATCTATGGTGAAAATCTCTACTGTTTTATTTATAGCAACTCCATTTTTTAGAGTTTTAAATTGTATTGAATCTGCTACTAACTTACCAATAAGTTCTTCTGTGAAATATTTATATTCTACATCTTTTGTTTTAGTTATTACTTCGTTTTCAGCACTAATCATTCTTACTTTAATATGATAGGTGAAGTTTGCTTTTGGAAATATTGAATCATGAATTTGAATTTCAGTTTCTCTGGAAGGTTCAAGTTTTTGTTCTTTGTAAATAAGAGTATCGGGAATGAACACATGGTTTGCAAAATACTTGTTTTGTGATGTGCTTGTTATGCTTACCTCAACTTTAGCATCTTGAAGATTGAGATCATTTTCATCTGTTCCTATTGCGAATAGACTTAAAATGTGATTTTTGTAATGAGTTTTTTCGTTAAGCCTTAATTTCAGATGTGTGCTTGATAATTCGTAATCTTCATATTTAAAACGCTTGCTAATGTAAGTATCAAAATTTTCAGTCTCCAAAGAAAGAGAATAATCTCTATCCAATTGAAGTTGTAATGAATCATGCAATACAAATTGGGATTCATAGCCACCATTTCCGTAGCTTTTTAGAACAGGAAATTTGATTTTCTTACCATATCCTCGCAATATAACATGGACCGGTTTGTTAATGGCTTTTCCATTCTTTTTATTTATCAAATAAGATTTGAATTTTACTGTATCTCCAGGTTGATACTTAGGTTTGCTAAAAACTAAATAGCCTTCATGTTTGTCTCTAAAATTTTTCCCTGAGTAATCATTACAATAGTAATCGTCGAATAAGCAAACTACCTTTTCATATAATCGAACAAAAAAACGTTCTGTTTTTGCTATTGTTCCTTGTGTCCATCCGTGTTTTATTGATTTAACTCCATCAATTGGAAGATGAATAATATAATTAACAGGCATCCATGCATATTTTATAGGTGTACCATAAATTATCTTTCTTTTAACTCGATTGAAACCTGAATTATTGTATTTTCTAGATAGTTTAGAGTAAGCGGTAAATCCATTGTAATTTACAGAGAGAAGACCTTGTTGATTCGATTTTTTATCAAGGTAAGTTTTTGATTTTTTATCGAAATGAAGCTTTTCACTATTTATTCGTACATCAGCATCAGAAATAAGATTTCCATTTAAATCATAAATCTGAAGTAGTAAGTCGGTATTATTATTTACAATAAAGACTTCAAAGTTTTGAATTGATGTTATAGAAATTTGTTGCTTATTTTTCTCTGCAAATGTTTTTAGATAATGCCCATAAGGTAATTTCTTTTCATAGATACCTTTTGTTGGAAAAGAATCGACAATGGTGTGGAAATAAGAATCATCTAATTGCCAGGCATCCTTTTTGTAAATTGTTTTGGCTTCCGCATTCGTAAGCTTATAAATATACGTGAATGGACTAGTTAATCTGCTATTTAATAACTTTTGTGCTTGAGTAGAAAGTGAGAAAATAGTAATTAAGGTAATGAATAGGATAGATTTTTGTCTCATAGTTTTTGATCTTTTTCTTTAAGATGCAGATTGAACAAAAATTCCATAAAATAAATTCAAGAATTTTTATGTCGTTTGGGATGCTTAAAATAATCAATGTTTATGATTAAATCAATTATGTTTGTTTTTTCATTGATGTTATTATCGATGAAAATGTCAGTTGTAATTATTTCTGAATTCAATTAAACTAATATGCTAATCCCATAAAATCCCACTACATTTGTATAAGGGACTATTAAAAACCAAGATTATGAACGAAGGAGATAAAAGAGCGAATATAAAGCCGGGTTTGCGTGTGAAAATTGTATTGAAAGCTGATCAGCGTAGTGGAAAGTTAACCGAAGGAATTGTAAAAGATTTGTTGACCAATTCGGCTGTTCATCCGCATGGAATTAAGGTGCGATTGGAAGACGGACAAGTTGGTCGTGTTCAGGAAATAATCAAATAAATAATTATTGTATAGAGATGGCATTAATGCCATCTGTACGATATTGTAAATGTGAAAGGCGCCTTTAAAGGGCGCCTTTTTAGTATGTGGTAATTAGAGGTTAAATCTTTTTAGGAATTTTGTTTTCTTCGATCGTGGTGTGATCATGTACGAATAAGGATTCTTTTTAAGAGGATCTTTAAATTCACGTTTGTCCTCTTTGGTTTCGGTAATTATGGTATTGAATTCATTATCCGATGAGCGAACAAATAATACCCCATGGTGATATTCGAAATAGAACCAGGTCGATTTGTCAATTTCCAGATACATCGTCAAGCGGTTACCGCTACGCTTTTTATCCAGTTCCACTTTACCTTTAATGGTTTTGTTTATTTGTTTGCCATTAATATTACCAATACCAATATCACCAATCGACTGGTAAGCTTTGGCTTCTTTATCCCAAATAAAATCGATATTGTTGAAGTATATGGTATGTTTTAACTCGCTCGGAAGGTCTTTAAACATTCCATTCGCATCGCGTGTAGCCATTGCCTTTTCTGCATTGTTTCTGCCCATTATTTCTGCAAGTTTTCTTGTGTAAACCTCTTTATTCGGTTTGCTGGTAGGTAAACTAGCTTCGCTGAAAGTTTTCTCCATTATTTTTAGAGCCTGATCGCTAAAGAAAAAGTCAATACCCAAAATCATATCGAGGGTAACGATATTGCTGTTTAAATCATGCTCGATGTTACCAGAAGCAATTTGTTTTATTTGTCCAAGCTCAGCACCCAAATTAATTTTACCTTCCCCTTTTAGGTTGCAATTGTTTTGATAAAAGGTGATGAGACTACCTTGGACATCACGATTCTTTAACTTGTTTTTCTCTGCAATTTGATAGGCATTCAATTTGTGATTATAGGTTAAGAAACCTTTAGCCTCGAGCAGAACATTATCGGTATAGAATATTCTTCTCGATAAAAATGAAGAGTAGATGTGAATGGAATCGTTGGTTAAGAAAAATGAATTGTACAATTTCAATCTGTCATCATCAATCGCATGTAATTTCACAGGAATCAAAATATCCTTAGGATTGATAGTGCCTGAAAAATCAAGCCAATTGTCCTCAATTTCTTCGCAATTGTTTCGAATATGTGTTTGTCCATCATAGAATAAGGAAGAATCGCGAGCCAGTAACTTCACCTTTCCTTTGTAATCAAATTGTGGACTTAGGGTAAACGATTTCTCTTCGGTAATATTTCCTAAAGCAATGGTTTGTCTGGTTGAATCCACATCTATTACATCAAAGAACAGATTTTGTTCCTCTTCATTTTCATCTACATAGGTGTAATTTCCCGATCCAGAGTACCTATTTTTCCCATGAACATTAATTGTTGCATCGAATAGTTTATGGAATTGGTTGATGGTATCGGCAATTACTTCGGCATTTCTGAAGGTTTCGAGTAAACCACCTTTTGCAATTTTCAAATCTCCATGGTTTGGATACAGCTTGGCATCGGCAATAGTTAGGTTTTTCACATATTTCGCATCAATGCTATGATTGATCGCACTGTATTTTGCCAATGGAGTAACAAAACTAAGCGAATCTTGTTTTGGATCGGTTGAAATGAATTGGTTTACGGATGCTGCAGCTAAATCTTCAATTTTATCTTGTTCCCACATGTTTGCAAGAACAGCTTCGTCTTCGGTGCCAAATTCAATAGTTTGCATATCCATATACCACTTAAAGTTATTGATATAACTCATGTACTGGTTGGCAGGAAATACACTAACATTATCCGCCGAAGTATTTACAAAAGAACCGCTTCGAGTAATAAAATCGATATTGGCGTTCACCGATTTGGTTTCAAATGCATATCCCGTTGTATCGGCATTCAGAATTCTAAAGCTAGCGGTGTCTGCTAAGATGTTCTTTTTGTTGTATGTAAAATATTTCGAATCGATTTCAGCATTTACGAGTTCCATATTTCCCGAACCCGTAATTCCTTCAGGTGTAATTTTAATCGTACCAGCCAATGTTGCTAGTTCTTTGTACATATCCAGTGGTAAGGCGCTACTTTTTACATACATTTCATCCTTATAGGGGAACCACTCTGTATAGATCTGTTCACCATTAATTTCAGGATTATTCATTTTGGTATCTTGTTCTTTTAACTCAAAACTTTGTGCATTGGTGTGCATTTTTTCTGGTCTGAAAACAAAATCGTTGGATTGAGTTATAGAGCTTAAATAATTTAAAGTACCACTTCCTCTAAGTCCTTTGTTTGATAGGAAAATAGTATCGGTAAACAATCCATTGCTGTATGCTGGAAAACCATCTTTAGAGGTTGTGTATTCAAATCCAAGTGAGTTATCTTCACGAATGGTAAGTGTTTCATCGAAAGCAGGGAAGATGCTATCGGAAACAAAAGTTCCTGTCAATTGAATATCTTCTCGGTCGAAATCGTTGATATTATTAATGGTATAAGGATCGACTCTAAAGAAAAACTCATCTCTTTTGTAAACACCATCCTGAATTTTTTTATCGTCGTAAAATACGTAACTGGAATCGGCACTATTGAATATTGGATATTCAGGAAAATCCTTATTTCCCGATTTGTTATTTGGATCATCGATTAACAAATCACCGGTAATTTTTTCAATTACACTTCCCAACTGACTTGTGTAGCGTTTCGCAAATTTA